>JAEEGK010006226.1_pt1 | contig 28765 bp, 27 predicted proteins | sample 8958771 | NCBI WGS metagenome assembly JAEEGK01 (sample SAMN16246547, study PRJNA631951) | gut metagenome | biome: gut microbiome; feature: rumen; material: SC-attached | host: Bos | place: Iran: Karaj | collected 2018-10 | reverse complement strand
GGCGGGAGTCTGACAGGTGGTAGTCTGCAATGACCACCGAGGTGTCGTCCTCGCGGAAGTGGATGTGGATATTGCCGTTGTCGACGCGCCAGCTGATGTGGTTGGCCACGTAGTCCCAGGGTGCGCCGCTGTAGTAGTCGACCCAGTAGCCCGAGCCCTTGGTAAAGCGGAAGGGATCGATACTGAAGGTGATTTCAGAATGGGTGGCGTAGTAGTCGCGACCGTCGTAGTAGGTGGAAACGAACATCGTACCGCTCCAGGTCCCCTCAAGGGTATCAGCGATGTATTCGTCCTCGCAGGCTGTGAATGTGAGAGCCATCAGGGCTGTCAGCATCAGGGTGTATAGCTTCTTCATAGTCGTAAACTTTAAATGGTGAGCAATTTCGTTTTTTACTGCTGCAAAGATACGACTATTCGGCTGCCGATGCAAGGGTAAAGTCATAAAGTGGCGTGGGGGAAACCATAAAGTAGGGTAGGGGAATCCCTATCACGCCGTTTCTTATGTGGGTTTACTCGACGACGAGGCGCTCGTTCTTGGGGTATTTCACCTTGTACTGCAGCAGCAGTTCGCGCTTTTCGCCTGCCTTCAGGTCGAGTTTCCAGGTGACGATGCCGGTGTCCTTGTCGCGCTGTCCGCCGCTCAGTTCCTCCACCGTCACGTTGATGTCGGAGTTACGCGCAATAGGCGTTTGGTCGTAGACGCTGAGACTGACGTCCTCGCGGCGCGTGTTGGTGACGGTGATGCGCCAGGTGACGGTCTGTTCGCGGTTGGAACCCAGGAATCGGCTGGCCGACTTCTCGTTGACCTTCGTGCGCTCGACGCGGATGCTGGGGTCACGTCCCAGCGAGAGCAGAAGGGTGTCGGTGGCCGACGAGGTGGCGAGTCGGCTCTTGCCGACGTAGGAGTTGTCGTAGAATACGTTGGCATCACCCTCCAGGAGGTTCAGCTTCTGCCAGTCGGTGGCCTCGGCCACGAGGAATGCCTCCTTGTCCTTCTTTGGGTAGGCTTTATATGAATAGGTGGCGGGCAGCTGGTAGCGTGCTATCTCGGTGGCGGTGGCCTTTGTCGACGACGGCAGCGACAGCGGCTGGCTGATGGTGAACTCATAGCCGAAGAGCGACTGCTGCTGACGGACTTCTATGAGCTCGCTCTCCGGTTCCTCCTCGGCGAAATCCAGTCCTGCCACTCTTCCCTGCAATGCCTCGTCGACTCTTTCCACCATCATCGGCTCGGCGGCAGCGGCTTTGCTGAAGCTCCGGCTGCGCTGCTCACGCCTCACGGCGACGGGCTTTTCGAAGTCGAGCCAGTAGGTGCCCAGGGTGGGCGCAGTGTTCGAGCGGTTGGGATTGGCCGACGACAGGGTGACGCTGGCCTGCTGCCAGTCTTCCTTGGTGTTCTGCAGGATGTTCACCTTGTAGGAGAGGTCCATCGGCTTGTTGATGGCCGTCGAGTAGATGTCGTAGGAGGGATACCAGCTGGCGTTGGTCACATAGTAGCTGATGGTGAAGGCGGCCTGGGCGGCCTGCTGAGCAGTAACCTTGACGTCGACATCGAACACCTCCTTGGGCTTGATGCGCCGCAGCGAGTCGAGGGACTTCTTGGCGCGTGCCTGCTCCTTCTCCAGATCTTTCAGCTGTTCGGCGAGGGTCTGGCTGCGTTTTTTGAGCGAGAGCAGTTCCTGGGCATAGTAGTTGTTGAGCTCCTTGATGTTGGCCAATGGCGTTGCGACGGTGCGTCCGGCCACTGAGCAGTTCAACTTGACCATCTCGGCCTGGGCGTCGATGACCTGCTGCTCGTCGTGTGCTTGCTGTATCTTACGTTCCACGCCAGTCACGGCCTGCTCAGCCTGTGCCAGCTTGCGTGCCTGCGCCAGACTGTCGGCGATGGCGCGCCGGTTGCTCACGCCGAGAACGGTGAGCCTGCCGTTGGCCTTGACCTGCAGGCTCTTGGTGTCCATGTAGGGCGAGAAGCCCGTGAAGGTAATGGTCTGCTCGCCGGCCTTGAGGGTCACGGTCTTCGAGCGTTTTACCTGTGCACCATTGGTAAAGATGGTTACACTCTCCAGCTTTGCAGTCTGTTTCTCCTGCTCAGCGCGGGCGTTGGTCGTCATCATGGCGAGGCACGCCAGTAATAATGTGAATGTCTGTTTCATAGCTATATGGTGATGTTTGGTCTTTTTGATGGTCAGATGTGAAGGGCGTATGTCTGCTTGACCTCACTCATGACGAATGTGCTTTCAAGGGAGGCCACGAACTCAATCTCGCCCAATTTGTTGAGCACAAACTCCTGGTACTGCTTCATGTCGGCTGCGCGAACCTTCAGCAGGTAGTCGTAGTTGCCTGAGGTGTTGTAGCACTCCGTCACCTCGGGAATCCGCATGACCCGGTGGGTAAAGGCATTGGCTATCTCGTGGTTGATTTGCTTGAGCTTCACCTTGCAGTACACTTGAAGTCCCTGGTTAAGCTTCTCGGCGTCAAGCAGGGCTACGTACTTCTTGATATACCCCAGGCGTTCGAGCCGTTTCTGCCGCTCGAAAACGGGTGTCGGCGTAAGGTGGACGGCGTCGGCCAGCTCCTTGGTGGTGAGTTTGGCGTTCTTCTGCAGCGTTCTGAGAATCTGTAGGTCGGTCTCGTCTAACTTGTACATCGGTTGTGAATTGAAGAATGATTGTTCGTATTTCGCCGCAAAGATAGTGTTTTTTTCTGACGTGACAAAACGTAAGGGATAAAAGTTTGGCAATTTGGAAAGATTGTGTTACCTTTGCAGGCTGTAAAACAAAGGAAGAATGATTGTTTGCATAGCAGAGAAACCGAGTGTGGCGAAAGACATCGCACGGATTATCGGGGCGACGGCGTCGCACGACGGCTATATGGAGGGCAACGGCTATCAGGTGACCTGGACTTTCGGACACCTGTGCGAGCTGAAGATGCCCGAGGACTACACGCCCGTGTGGCGGACGTGGAGCCTGACGGCCCTGCCGATGATTCCGCAACGCTTCGGCATACGGTTGAAGGAAGACCAGGGCGTGAAGAAGCAGTTTGCCACCATCGAGCGGTTGATGAAGGCAGCCGACGGCATTGTCAACTGCGGTGACGCCGGACAGGAGGGTGAGCTGATACAGCGATGGGTGATGCAGAAAGCCCAGCCAACGTGTCAGGTGAAGCGCCTCTGGATTTCGTCGATGACCGACGAGGCTATCCGTGAGGGTTTCCGTAACCTGAAGGATCAGTCGGAATACCAGCTGCTCTACATGGCAGGCCTGTCGCGTGCTATCGGCGACTGGCTCTTAGGTATCAATGCCACGCGCCTGTACACCATTAAGTATGGCCAGAACCGGCAGGTGCTCTCTATCGGGCGTGTTCAGACACCGACGCTGGCTCTCATTGTCAACCGTCAGAAAGAAATCGACAATTTCAAGCCCGAACCCTACTGGGTGCTGGCCACGGTGTATCGCGACACGACGTTTACGGCCACCAAAGGGCGCTTCACCTCGAAGGAGGAGGGTGAGCAGGCTTTCGCCACTATTGAGGGCAAACCGTTCACTGTGACCGACGTACAGAAGAAGAACGGGCGCGAGACGCCGCCGTCGCTCTACGACCTGACGTCGCTGCAGGTTGACTGCAACCGGAAGTTCGGCTTCTCTGCCGAGACGACGCTCAACGTCATACAGAGCCTCTACGAGCAGAAGCTTACCACTTACCCCCGTGTGGACACCACGTTCCTGAGCGACGACGTCTATGCTAAATGCCCCAACATCATGAACGGGCTCTACCGCGTTGCCGTCGCAGGGCAGGCACTGTACGCTGAGCTGGTCAGACCGCTTAGTGGCAAGCCATTGCCAAAGTCGAAGAAGGTGTTCGACTCGACCAAGGTAACCGACCATCACGCCATCATTCCGACGGGCGTGACTCCGCAGAACCTGTCCGACATGCAGCGGAAAGTCTACGACCTGATAGCGCGCCGCTTCATCGCCGTGTTCTACCCCGACTGCAAGTATGCGCAGACCACCGTCCTTGGTAAGGTAGAGGATGTTGAGTTCAAGGTGACGGGCCGCACCATCCTCGACCCGGGCTGGCGTGCCGTCTATGCCAAGGATGCCAACGCTGCCGATGACGAGGAGAAGAAACCCGACGAAGAGGAGCGCACGCTGCCAAACTTCCAGAAGGGCGAAAGCGGCGACCACAAGCCGACGCTGAGCGAGAAGTGGACCACGCCGCCAAAGTACTATACCGAGGCTACGCTGCTGCGCGCCATGGAGACTGCCGGCAAGCTGGTGGACGACGAAACACTGCGCGCCGCGCTGAAGGAGAACGGCATTGGCCGTCCGTCGACGCGTGCCGCCATCATCGAGACGCTCTTCAAGCGCCACTACATACGCAAGGAGCGCAAGAATCTGGTGGCTACGCCAACAGGCATCGAACTGATAGACCTGATTCACGAAGAGTTGCTGAAGAGTGCTGAACTGACTGGCATCTGGGAAAAGAAGCTGCGCGACATCGAGCACCAGAAGTACGACGCCCACCAGTTTATTGAAGAACTGAAGCAGCAGGTGACGGAAATCGTCAACGAGGTGATGACTGACGCCTCGAACCGCCGCGTCACCGTCACTACCGACGAGGACCTGAAGAAGAAAAAGTCGCCCGCCAAGAAGAAAGCCCAGCCGTCGGCGACTGCAGCCGCCGACCCGCTTGTCGGTCAGGTCTGTCCGGTCTGCGGGAAGGGTCGGATTATTCGCGGCAAGACGGCTTACGGCTGCTCGGAGTGGAAGAACGGCTGCTCCTATCGGGAGATGTTCAAGAAATGATGTGCTGGGAAGTCAGACGTTGAGGAGTATAAAAGTAAAAAGGTGAAAAAGTAAAAAGGTGAAAAGCAAAAGGGTGTGAAAATCTTTTGCTGTTTCACATTATTTATTTAACTTTGCAGGCGTTTATAATATCAAGGTAACGATGAAAAAGGTTTTGTTGATATCACTTGTTGTGGTAATATTGGCACTGGTTGGCGTTTTGGCTTACCTTTTTAATGATTTGCAGGAACAGAAGCAGGCCAATGAGGACATGCAGGAGTTGGCCCGGCTCGACAAGCAGGAGATGGAGAACGAGTATGAGCGCTTCGCGCTGCAGTACAGCGAGATGAAGACAAAAATCAACAACGACTCCATTATAGAGCAGCTGACGCAGGAGCAGATGCGCACCCAGCAGCTGCTGGAAGAACTGAAGAAGACGAAGGCCGAGGACGCCCGCGAGATTACCCGCCTGAAGAAGGAACTGGCCACGGTGCGTGCCGTGCTGCGCGACTACGTGATGCAGATTGACTCGCTGAACCGCCAGAACGAGCGCCTGCGTGCCGAGAACACACAGGTAAAGAACGAGCTGGCCGAGCGCAACACCCAGATTGTAGGCCTGAGCACCGAGAAGGCGTCGCTGTCGGAGAAAGTGGCCATTGCCGCCCAGCTCGACGCCACGAACATCCAGCTGACGGCGCTGCGTAAGAACAATAAGGCTGCGAAGAAGATTGCCGACTGCAAGACGATGCAGGTGAGCTTTACCATCACCCGCAACGTCACCGCTGCCAACGGCAACCGCACCGTCTACGTGCGCATACAGAACCCCGGCGGCAACACGCTGAACGGCGGCGGCACGTTTACCTATGAGAACCGCAACCTGCAGTACACGATGAAGAAGAACATTGAGTACACCGGCGAGGAGACCAGCCTGACACTCTACTGGGATGTGTCGCAGATGCTTGAGGCCGGCGACTACCGTGTCAGCATCTTCGTCGACGGCAACATGATTGGCAGCAGAAAGTTTAGTTTCAACTAAGATATCGTTATGAAGAGAATCTTTGCTTTTAGCGTTTGGCTTTTGGCTTCAGGCTCCTTGCCTCTGGCGGCGCAGCGGCTGATGACGCTCGACAGCTGTCGGGCGATGGCTCTGCGCAACAACAAGCAGCTGAGCGTCTCGAAGGTCAAGCAGGACGTGGCGGCCAACCTGCGACGGTCGGCACGGACGAAGTACCTGCCGCACGTCAGTGCCCTGGGCGGCTACATGCATACCAGTGAGGAAGTCTCGATTCTGGACTCTGACCTGAAGAACACCCTCGGGCACCTGGGAACCGGACTGGTACAGGGCGAACTGGGGCAGGGTGCCATGCAGGGCGTCAACAATGTGATGACGCAGGTAGGCGGACTGCTGGCCAAGATGGGCGTGCCGTTGCAGGAGATTCAGGCCGTCTCGGAGCAGATGCAGCAGTCAATGGGACAGACGGCCGCCAACATGGAGGGTCGGCTGAACGGCGCTGGCCAGAAGGTGGTCGACGCCCTGCGCACCGACACCCGCAACATGTGGGCCGGCTCAGTCATGCTGACGCAGCCGGTGTTTATGGGCGGTAGCATCGTGGCGCTGAACCGTCTGGCCGACATCAACGAGCTGATGGCTCAGAACAGCATCGACGCCAAGGAACAGGCAACCATTTACGCCACCGACAAGGCCTACTGGCAGGTGGTCTCGCTGCGCCACAAGCAGCGCCTGGCCCAAGCCTACCTCGACCTGGTGAAGAAGCTCGACGAGAATGTCAACAAGATGATAGAGGAGGGCGTGGCCACCCGTAGCGACGGCCTGAGCGTCGACGTGAAGGTGAACGAGGCCGAGATGACGCTGACCAAGGTGAACGACGGTCTGGTGCTGTCGCGCATGCTGCTCTGCCAGACCATCGGGCTGCCCGTCAACGAGCAGATCGTGCTGCCCGAGGAGGAGGCCGAGAGCGTGGCGTCGACGATGATTGCCCCGCGGCTGGATGTGGCCGAGGCCCTGCAGCGCCGCCCCGAACTGAGGATGCTTGAGAACACGGTGGCCATGTCGCAGCAGGCCACCAACATCCTGAAGGCAGCCAATCTGCCGCAGGTGGCGCTGGTCGGCGGCTATGCCGTCAGCAACCCCAATATGTTCAATGGCTTTGAGAAGAAGTTTGCCGGGTCCTGGAATGTCGGCGTGCTGGTGCGTGTCCCCATCTGGAACTGGGGCGACGTGATGTATAAGGTGCGTGCCGCCAAGGGTGCCACCACCATCCTGAACCTGGAGCTGGAGGAGGCCCGCGAGAAGATTGAGCTGCAGGCCACGCAGACAGCCTACCAGATGGAAGAGGCCAACAAGCGCCTGACGCTGGCCGAGACCAGCGTGAAGCGTGCCGACGAGAACCTGCGTACCGCCAACCTCGGATTTGCCGAGGGTGTCATCACCCCGACCACCGTGATGGAGGCGCAGACGGCCTGGCTGCAGGCCATGTCGCAGAAGATTGACGCCGAGATCGACGTCCGTCTCTCGCAGGTGAACTTCAAGAAGGTCATGGGTACGCTCACCGCCGAATAAATCGTAAATCGTAAACCGTAAATAGAACATAAGATCATGTCAGCAAAAACACAACATAACAACATTCTGCTTGCCATCTTCGGTTTTGTGGCAGTGGTGATTATCGTAGCCTTAATAGGCTTCTTCACTCTGGGACGCGACCCGGAGGTGATGCAGGGACAAGTCGAAGTGTCGGAATACCGCGTGTCGAGCAAGGTGCCCGGCCGCATTCTGGAAATTCGCGTCAAGGAAGGCGACTTCGTGAAAGCCGGCGACACGCTGGCCATCCTCGATGCCCCCGAGGTGCGTGCCAAGATGGAGCAGGCCCGCAGCGCCGAGGATGCTGCTTCGGCCATCGAGCTGAAGGCCCGCAACGGTGCGCAGAAGGAGCAGATTCAGGGTGCCTATCAGGTATATCAGCAGGCCAAGGCCGGGCTTGAGATAGCCGAGAAGTCGTACGGCCGCGTGCAGCGCCTCTTCGACCAGGGCGTGCTGTCGGCTCAGAAGCGCGACGAGGCGTTTGCCCAGTACAAGGCTATGGAGGCGCAGTGCAAGGCCGCCAAGAGCCAGTACGACATGGCCGTCAATGGTGCGCGCCGCGAGGACAAGCTGGCTGCCCAGGCTCAGGTGAACCGTGCCCGTGGTGCCGTCCAGGAAGTGCGCTCGTATATCAACGAGACCGTTCAGACGGCCCAGATGGAGGGTGAGGTAAGCGCCATCTACCCGAAGGTCGGCGAGCTGGTCGGCACGGGCTCTCCCATCATGACCATCTCCCTGATGGACGACATGTGGGGCACGTTCAACGTCCGTGAGGACCAGCTGAACGGCATGCAGGTAGGCACGGAGTTCAGCGCCTTTGTTCCCGCTTTCAACAAGGACATCAAGATGAAGGTCTACTATATGAAGGACCAGGGCTCGTATGCCGTTTGGAAAGCCACGAAGGCCAACGGCCAGTACGACCTGAAGACATTCGAGGTAAAGGCCCGTCCGATGGAGAAGGTTGAGGGTCTGCGCCCGGGTATGTCGCTGGTGGTGAAGTGAGGAGTGAGAAGTGAAGAGTGAAGAGTGAAAGGTGAAGAGTAAGTCGTGGAGAGTCTTAGACTGATGTGGGCAGTAATGGTTCGTGAGATGCGGATTCTTTGGAAGAACCCCATCTACGGCTTCTGCATGGTGGTGTTTCCCATCATGGTTGTTGCCTTTTTCACGTCGATGATGGAGGCAGGCGCTCCCGAGGACCTGCCCATAGGCATTGTCGATGCCGACAACACGACGACCACCCGCACGCTGGCACGCCGTCTTGATGCGTTCCAGAGCACGAAGATAGTCGACGCCTACCCAACCGTTGCCGAGGCCCGCCACGCCATGCAGCGCAACGAGATTTTCGGATTCCTCTACTTCCCCAAGGGCACGACCGAGAAGCTGATGGCAGGCCGCCAGCCCACCATATCTTATTACTACAGCATGGCCGCCAAGATGTCGGGCTCGCTGGTGATGAAGGACCTGAAGGTCATCTCCACCCTCGGCTCGGCTGCCTTGGGGCAGGCAACGCTGCGTGCTCGTGGCGCTACTGACGGTCAGATTCAGGCCTTCCTGCAGCCCATTGCCATCGACCTCCACATGGTGGCCAATCCGTGGTCCAACTACAACGTCTATCTGTCGACGGTCTTCGTGCCGGGCATCATCATGCTGTTCGTCTTCCTGATAACGGCCTACAGCATCGGCACCGAGCTGAAGTTCCAGCGCTCGCGTGAGTGGGTGGAGACGGCAGGCGGCAACATGCTGATTGCCATCCTGGGCAAGTTCCTGCCCCAGACGCTCGTCTGGCTGGCCGTCTTCCTCGGCTTCCAGTACTATTTCTACGGCGTCGTCCACTTCCCCTACGAGGGCGGTGCCTGGCAGATGGTGCTGCTCGCCTTCATGGCGGTGGGCGCCTCCCAGGGCTTTGGCGTCTTCGCCTTCGGCCTGATGCCGTCGCTGCGCATGTCGATGAGTATCTGCTCGCTGTGGGCAGTGCTCTCGCTCTCGATGGCCGGCTCGGCCTTCCCCGTCATGGGCATGGACGGCCCGCTGCAGTCGCTGTCGTGGCTCTTCCCGCTGCGCCACTACTACATGGTTTACCAGATCAGCGTGTTCAACGGTTTCCCGCTGCTCGAGTCGTGGTTCCATTTCGCAGCCCTGGCAGCCTTTATGCTGCTGCCGTGGCTGGTTGTCGGTAAGATTAAAAATGCAATGCTGAATTATGTCTATATTCCATAACATAGCAGAAGTCATCAGCGACGCCGCCTACATCTGGCGGCAGGAGATGCGCCAGGTCATACGCGACGAGGGCGTACTCATCTTCTTCGTCATCGTGCCGCTGATCTATCCGCTGCTCTATTCGTGGATATATAATAATGAGGTGGTGCACGACGTGCCGGTCGTGGTGGTCGACGACAGCCATTCGTCGCTCTCGCGCCAGTTCACTCGTATGTGCGACGCCTCGCCCGACGTGCGGGTATTCTGTCACGCCGCCGATATGGACGAGGCGCAGTCGCTGGTCAGCCGCCAGCTGTGCAAGGGCATCTACCACATTCCGGCAGAGTTCGACACGAAGATCAACCGCATGGAGCAGGCCACCGTCGGCGTCTACTGCGACATGAGCCTCATGCTGACCTACCAGGCCATCTACCAGACGGCAGTCGGCGTCACCGCCACGATGGGTGCCGGCATCCAGACCAAGCTGTCGAACCCCGCTACGAAGCGCGACGCTGAAATCGGCGTGCGCCCGCTGAAGGTCGAGGATGTGCCGGTGTTCAGTCCGGCCGGCGGCTACGGCTCGTCGCTGCTGCCTGCCGTGCTCTTACTTATTTTCCAGCAGACGCTGGTGCTCGGCATCGGTCTGTCGGCAGGTACGGCCCGCGAGAACAACCGCTACCACAAGCTCATTCCCATTGACCGACACTATCAGGGCGTCTTCCGTATTCTGGGCGGCAAGGCTCTCTGTTACTTCATGATCTACGCCGTCATGGGTGCTTACCTGACGCTCGTCGTGCCGAAGCTCTTCTCCTTCCCGCAGCTGGCCCAATGGCCCGACCTGCTGGGCATGATGCTGCCCTTCACGCTGGCGTGCATCTTCTTTGGCATGATTGTGTCGTGTCTTGTGCGCTATCGTGAGAACGTCATGCTGCTCATTGTCTTCGTCTCCGTGCCGCTGCTGTTCCTCACGGGCGTCAGCTGGCCGCAGACCAGCATACCGCCTTTCTGGCAGAGCGTCTCGTGGCTCTTCCCCTCGACGTTCGGCGTGCGTGCCTATATCAGGATGAACACCATGGGAGCCACCTTGGGCGACGTGCTTTGGGAGTACCGCTTCCTATGGATTCAGGCCCTGCTCTACTTCGTCGTGGCCTGTCTCGTCTATCGTCATCAGATCATCCTCTCGCGCTCCCACGCCCTTGAGCGTCTCGACCGCATCGGCCGCAAGCTGGAAGTGCAGGAGATGATTAAGAAGAGAAAGAAAAAGGACTGATCTTTCTAGTGCTCTATGTAGACAAGGAGTTCAAGGAGTTCAGGGAGTTCAGGACATTACCTGGTTCCCTTGTCTTACTTGCGCTTGTTGGAATAAGGAGTTGACAGACATACGTCTTGCGCTCGACCTTGGTCGCTCTGCTTGCAGAGAACTCCCTGAACTCCTTGAACTCCTTGAACTCCCTGAACTACTTAAACAATCGAAACTATTTCACCCCTACAATCTTCGTCTTGGGCAGTTCGCTGTTGCGGCGGTTCACGACGGTGACGACGGCTTGCGCCAGATTGATGTAGGCCAGCCCCGTAGCCGTCTCGCTGTTGAGGGCGGCGGGAGTGCCCTGGTCGCCGTTCTCACAGATGCTCTGAACCAGCGGAATCTGAGCCAGCAGCGGCACCTTCATCTCTTCGGCCAGCTGCTTGCAGCCCTCGCGGCCGAAGATGTAGTAGCGGTTGCCGGGCAACTCGGCAGGCGTAAACCACGCCATGTTCTCAATCAGTCCGAGGATGGGCACGTTCACCTTCTCGTTGCGGTACATGTCGATACCCTTGCGGGCGTCGGCCAGCGCCACCTGCTGAGGCGTCGAGACGATGACGGCACCCGTGATGGCGAGCGTCTGCAGCAGCGTCAGGTGAATGTCGCTGGTGCCCGGTGGCGTGTCGAGTATGAAGTAGTCGAGGTCGCCCCAATCGGCGTCGGCAATGAGCTGTTTCAGGGCGCTGGTGGCCATGCCGCCGCGCCACAGCGTAGCCGTCGACGGCGATACGAAGAAGCCGATGGAGAGCATCTTCACGCCGTACTGCTCGATGGGGCATATCAGGTCGCGGCCGTCCTTCTTGACGGCGTAGGGGCGTGCATCCTCGCAGCCCAGCATCTTGGGAATCGACGGGCCGAAGATGTCGCAGTCGAGCAGTCCCACGCTGTAGCCCAGCCGCGCCAGCGCAATGGCGAGGTTGGCAGCGACGGTCGACTTGCCGACGCCGCCCTTGCCCGAGCTCACGGCGATGATGTTCTTGACGCCCGGCAGCAGCTTCTCGGCTTCGGGGCGGGGCTTCGACTTGAACTCCGTCACGATTTCCACCTCGACGTCTTCGCCGCAGTGGTACTTGATGGCAGCCTCGGCGGCCTTGACGGTCGACTTCAGGAAGGGGTCGGTGTCGCGCGGGAATTCCAGCACCACCTTCACCCGGTTGCCGTTGATGGCGGGCTGGTCAGCCACCATCTCGCTCTCTACCAGATTCTTCTTCGTGCCGGCATACGTCACCGTGGCCAGCGCGTCCATAATGAGTTTAGGATACAGGGACATTGTTGATATTTACGATTTACGGATTTTCGATTTTCGATTTTCGGATTTGTTACTATTATCGGTTCAGGGCTGCTCCATCAGCTGGGGCATCTTCTGCCACTGCTTGTCCTGTGTGTACTGGGGCTTGCAGCCCTTGGGGACGTAGAACTTGCAGGCGCCGAGGACGACGTCCTTGAACGACGACTTCACCATCTTCGGGGGCAGGGGAGCGTTCACCACCACCTCGCGCAGCGAGACGCACTTGGCGAAGGCACCGCTGCCGATGCTCTTCAGGCTCACGGGCAGCTCGGCCGAGCTCAGCGCACTACACTCCCGGAAGGCGTCGGCGCCAATCTCCTTCACGGCAGCCGGAATGACGATGCTGGCCAGCGTCGAGCAGCCTGCAAAGGCGTCGCTGCCCAGGCTCTGCAGCGTGATGGGCAGTGCTATCGACGTCAGCAGGGCACAGCCCTCGAAGGCCTTGCTGCCAATCTTCCTCACCGATACGGGAATCTCGATGCTCTTCAGGCTCTGGCAGTGGCGGAAGGTCTCGCTGTCAATCACGTCGATGAATCCCTTGATCTGCACGGTGTCCAGCGCCGTACACTCCTCGAAGACGCTGCTGCCCATCGACTTCACGTTGCTGGGAATGACGATGCGCCTCAGGCTGGCGCAGTTCTCGAAGACGTGGCTCTCAATCTCCTTCAGCGCCGTGGGCAGCTCGATGTCCGTTAGATTCTTGCAGTTGCGGAAGGCGTTGCTCTCAATCTCCTGGATGCTGCCCGAGATGTTGGCCTCCTCCAGGCTGGTGCAGTCGGCAAACGTGTTGCTGCCAATCTTGTTGAGCGTGCCCTGCAGGTCGACCTTCTTCAGGTTCACACACTTCATGAAGGCCCCGTTGCCCAGCGACTTCAGGTTGTCAACCTCGATGGCCTCCAGGCTGGCACAGTCCTCGAAGGCGCTCGAGCCGATCTTCGTCACCTCGCTGATGCCGATGCTCTTCAGACTGGCGCAGTCCTCGAAGGCCGAGTTGCCTATCATCTCGAGGTTGTCGCCCAGCGAGATGGTCTCCAGGCTCTTGCAGTTGCGGAAGGCGTTGTTGCCTATCGACCTGACGGTCTCGGGCACGGTAATCTCGGCCAGCCCCTCGCAGTCCATGAACATTGCCGTGCCGATGGCGGTCATGCTGTTGCTGTTGATGACGACCTTCGTCAGGGCCTTGCAGCCCGTGAACACGTTGCCCTCAATCTCGACCACGTTCTCGGGAATCTCAATCTCCTTCAGGCTTGTGCACTGCTCGAAGGCGTCGTGCTCAATCTTCGTCAGCGATTTCGGCAGGCTGATGGCCTCCAGGGCGGGGCAGTCGCTGAAGGCGTTCGAGCCGATGGTGATGACCGTCTCGGGGATGGTCACCTCTTTCAGACTCTCGCAGTTGTCGAAGCAGTTGCGCCCGATGTTGATGATGTTCTCGGGCAGGATGGCCTTCTCCAGCGCCTTGGCACCGGCAAACAGACCGTTGGGCATCGTATTGTTCTCGGTGCGCATGCCCTCCTTGCCCTCACGGATGACCGCCTCGCTCATGTCGACACTTGTCACCAGGCACTCGCCCGGCATCTTCTTATTCACACGCGTGCGCGTGACAATCTGGCTCAGCAGCTTCAGGTCGGCACCGTTCAGCGGTCCCGTAATCTTCAGCTCGGCCACCTTGAAGCGCACGCTGTCGGGCAGCTCCTTGCCCAGCATGCCTACTGAGTCAACACTCACGTTCATTTGTTGAGCCTGTGCCACCATTGGCAGCAGGAATGCAATGATAGTTATAAGCTTCTTCATATCGTCAGTCATTTGGTTATTTTGCTTTGTCAAGTGAACTACGTTTCGTTCGGTGGTACGAGCGATACTCGTCGAGCTCAATCTCCACGTCGGGCTCGGCCAGCGGGGTGGAGTGGGGCAGGTGCCAGCGCATGTACTTGATGTTCAGCCCCCGCTGCAGCCACATCTGCTCGTAGTACGTCTGCACGGCCAGCGTGGCGGGCTCCACGTTCTCAGCCGACAGCGCGTCGTGGTAGAGGTCCTCGGTACTGAAGTCGACCGGCAGCCCGTTCGTCTCCACCACGTAGGTCGTGTAGGTAAAGAGGAAGTTCGAGTCGGTCTTCAGGTGAATCGTGCCGCCGTCGGTCAGGAACCGGCGGTAGCGCTCCATGAAGTAGGTCGACGTCAGCCGCTTGCGCGGGTTCTTCATCTGCGGGTCGCTGAACGTCAGCCAGATCTCCTGCACCTCGTCGGGTGCGAAGAAGCGGTCGATAATCTCAATGTTCGTGCGCAGGAAGGCCACGTTCCTCAGCCCCTCGTTCAGGGCCTGTGTGGCTCCCGTCCACATGCGTGCGCCCTTGATGTCGACGCCGATGAAGTTCTTCTCCGGGTAGTTGCGCGCCAGCTCAACGGCATACTCACCCTTGCCGCAGCCCAGCTCCAGCACTATCGGGTTGTCGTTGCCGAAGTAGTCGCTGCGCCAGCGGCCCTGCATCGTGAACGGATGCTCCTCGTAGGTTGAGAACGGATACTGGAACACGTTCCCGTAAGTCTCCATGTCAGCAAACTTCGCTAATTTCCCTTTTCCCATGCTGCAAAGGTACGAATAACTTTCGTAATCCCCAAATTGTTTTGAGGAAAATGCTTTTGCAGCTGCAATAAATGGCGGGTTACGACGTTATAATGATATGAAACAGACCTACACCTTATTATTACTGGCGTGTCTCGCCCTCACGGCGACCGGCGCCCGCGCAGAGCAGGAAAAGCAGACTGCAAAACTGGAGAGTGTGACCATCTTCACCAATGGTGCACAGGTGAAACGAACCAAGACCGTAGCCCTGAAGGCCGGCGAGCAGACGGTGACCTTCACGGGATTCTCGCCCTATATGGACACCAAGAGCCTGCAGGTGAGGGCCAACGGACGGCTTACAGTGCTCGGTGTGAGCCATCGGCGCACCGTGGCCGACAGCCTGGCGCAGGCCCGCCAGCTGACGCAGGCCGAGCAGGCCGTGGCCGGTGTGGAGCGCCAGCTGCAGCTGGTGCGCGACGAGCAGCAGATCATCGAGGCCCAGGCCGAACTGGTCAAGACCAACTGCTCGGTGGCGGGACGTACCGTGGCCACGCCACTGGCCAATATCAAGGAGCTCAACAACTACTACGCCCAGGAGATGCTCGCGCTGAAGAAGCGCAGCCAGACGCTGGCCGACCAGCAGAAGGACCTTGAGCGTCAGCAGGCGCGCGTCAAGAAGAGCCTCGACTCGCTGCGCCGCGTCAAGTCGCGCGAGGTCTACGACATCGACGTGAAGGTCAGCACCGCCCAGGCCTCGCAGGCCGCCTTCACCATCAGCTACTACGTCACCAACGCCAGCTGGTATCCCTCCTACGACATCTACTCCACCGGCATCAACAAGCCCCTGGACCTCTCCTATAAGGTCAACATCCTCCAGAACACCAAGGAAGACTGGCCCCAGGCCCGCGTCACGCTGTCGTCGGCCAATCCCAACCGCTCGAACACCGCCCCCACCTTAGGCACCTACTGGCTCGACTTCGAGAAGCCCGCCGTCGTGAGGCGCAGGAGCGGCTTCGGCAATGCCGCGGCCGTCGTCGAGCGTAAGATGGCTATGGCCGAAAGCGTCGACGAAGCCTTGCAGGGCAGGGTGGCCGGACTCGACATTGTCGAGGTGGAGGAGGAGCCCGAGAGCGAGATTATTGAGGTCCGTCAGCAGCAGTCGCTCTTCGGCTATGAGTTCACCGTCGGCCAGCCGCTGTCGCTGCCCTCGTCGACCAAGGCCACTGCCACCGAGATAGCCCGCTACCAGCTGCCCGCCAACTATCTCTACAAAGCCTATCCGAAACAAGACAAGGAGGCATTCCTCGTGGCCGAGGCTACCGACTGGCAGAAGCTGAACCTGCTCGAGGGCGACGCCAACGTATTCTTCGACAACTCCTACGTAGGCAAGAGCCGTCTCAACGCTGCGTCGGCCACCGACACCCTGCTGCTCTCGCTGGGCCGCGACCCCTCCATCCGCGTAGAGCGCACGAAGGTCAATGAGAAGTCAACCAGCCGCTTCCTGGGCTCCAACCGCGAGCAGACCGTCACATGGCTCATTACCGTCACCAACACCCGCCGCGAGGCCGTCAGTCTCAGCGTCTACGACCAGACGCCCATCGCCCGCAACGCCGACATCAGCGTCACGGTCGAGGAACTCAGCGGCGGTCAGCGCGACAAGGACAACGGCATCGTCACCTGGAAGCTCAACCTGAACCCCGGCGAGAAGCGTGAGCTCCTGCTGCAGTACAAGGTGAAATATCCCAAGAACGAACGGCTCATCGTGGAGTAAACAAACAAGAGGCATCCCCAACGCGAGGATGCCTCTTTTCAATTGCAAAAGCCCGACCAATGTCTACTGCTATGCCGCAAGCGCTATATCCTTACCATTTATTTGTATTCCAGTAAGGCATTGCCATCTACCTTGCGCACCCGGTTGGAGGAGTATGTCTTGCCGAGGACGATGTCTACGAGGGCGGAGATGTCGGCAATGCTTACCGAGCCGTCGCCGTCGATGTCGCCCAAAGGCAGGTTAGTGGTGGCGCCGGCCAGGATGCCGTCGAAGAGGAAGCGGGCACGGCATGCACCCACCGACATGTCTGCCGAGGGATAGCGCAGCGTGTTGTAGTTGTCGAGCATGAGCACGCCCTTGTCGTTGGCCTCAAGGCTCACTGGCGAATAGCTGCCCACCATGGTCACCTTCCCGTCCTGGCTGGTGACGGCCGTCGGGGCAGCGGCGTTGATGGTCACCGCTTCAAACACGGGGTTGGTGATGTTCACACCTTCCGGCGCATAGCCGCCCAGGAGGGCCAGATCCGACAGCACCATGAGCGTGCCGCCGCCGTTACGGGTCACCTCGAAGCGGAAGTACTGGTACGTGCCCTGCTTGTCAGCGGCGATGGTGTAGGTCTTCGGCGTGGTGCGTCCGCTCGCCACTGCATCGCCGGAGTTCTTCGTGGCATCGCGGCTGTCGATCACGGTCCACGGGTCGCTCAGGGTGCGCCTGGCCTGCAGCGTCCATACCGTTGGGTCGTTAGTTTGAGCCATGTTGCCCGATGTCAGCTTATAGCCCGTCACGTTGACGGCCTTTGGTGTATTAAACTCGCAATAGGCCTTAGATCCGTTTCCGAAGCTCATTCGCCAGTAAGTGTTTTTGCCATCAACGAGGTTGCCATAGCCATAGTTGGCGGCTGCTCCCGGCGTCCCGCCCGTGGCAGTGTAGGTGGGGGTTGAGCTGTCCTGCGTCACGTCCAGTTTCTTTGCCAGATAGGGTTTTCCTGCCTCGATGGCGGTTGCGGGCTTGAAGTTAAGGTACAGCGTGCCGTCGTCGAATCCTGTGGCATGGGGGTAGTTGCCGTCGGCGGTGTCCAGCTCCATCAGGGTGAAGCCCTCCAGGGGCGTGCCCGTGAGGCTGGGCAGGTCGAAGGGCAGGCACAGCGCGTTCCAGCAGCCGTCGGTGGTGAGCGTGCGGCCTTGCAGGGTGACGTTGGCCAACTTTTCGTTGCAGCCAGCTATCATCGTGCTGTTGTCCTCCATGTCGTTTAGGGTGACGTCGGTGCCGTCGAACTCAAACACGGCCTTGATGACGGCATTGTCTGTGCCGATTCTGTATCTTCCGTCGTTTTGTTCAGTGGCATACGACAAGCTGCCATTGCCAGACACCAGTTCCCAGCGCACGAAGCGCCATCCTGCTGCGGGCGTGGCCTTTAGCTTACTAATATTTCCATTTTTGCCCGTATAGGTTTCCTCTTGATCGCCATATAGACTATACGCCTTGGCGGTGCCCCGTCCTTCGGTCGTCAAGCTGATGGTATACCGGATAGACAAAGTAACGTCAGTAACCATCTGATTGCCCCCATTGGTTACATGAATGTGTAAAATATATCCATCTTTTGTTATGGCTGGGCAAACGTCATCATCATTATATCTCACGATGGCAGCTGGGTCGCGTGGCGTAGCCTCGACGGTCACCGACACGGGCGTGCCGGCATAGTTCACGTAGAGGTCGTAGTCGTCACAATCCGGGTCGAACGCCGGGCCAAGCGTGCCCTCACTGGGGATGAGCGACAGCAGCTTTGCGTCGCCGTTAACCGCCCATTGCGCCGTCAGCGTCAGGTCGCCAGGGGCACGTATGATGTCGTTAGGGGAGGATATATCCGACTTCCCGTCGCTCCACCCAATGAACACCATATCTTTACTGGGGGCGGTGAAAGAATCGGGCTTGCCGGGCACCCTGAACCAGACGATGCCATTCTCTTCGTAGAACTGGCCGCCTTTTGCCGAGCGATAATCTAAGGCGACGTTATTAACGTTGCCGCTGCTGATGGTGATGTCGCTGCCCGAGCCGTCGCCCGCCTTCAGGGTGACGGTTCGCGGGGTGAAGGCCGATGCGCCGGCAGCGCAAAACAGGGTCACGAGCAGCATCATGGCAGCCCGCATGACGAGTGTGGTGTTGTAGTTTTTCATATCCTTCTTTTGTTTTCGTTGTTTCATCACTGACATTTTCTGTGCAAAGATACGAATAAGTGAGCGAAATGCAAAATAAATCTAAATTTATTATCATTTCCGAACGAAAGTATCTTCGGCCGCAGGCCAAAGGTAGTGCAAATCGAGGATGCCTCTTTTCGTTTCAGCCCGCTTTTTTCCCGTTTTGTTTGGAAGTCTCGGAAAAAACGCACAACTCCGATTACTTTTTACTAATGCTTCTGATGTATTGGTCGAGTCCGAATATGGAACCTGCCAATAGGAACGACTGGGCCACGTAGTAGAGCAGTCCTGCGGCCACGTCTTCAATCTCGATGACCTGATACGCCACGAGTGCGATACTGCTCACGATGAGCAGCACCGCACAGGCGTACTGAGAGATTTTGAAACCTTCCTTTTTCATGGACTACATTCGTATTTTACCTTTTACCTTTTTACCTTTTTTACCTTTTACCTTTTTACCTTTTTACCTTTTTACCTTTTTACCCTTTTACTTTTTTACCTTTTTACCTTTTTACCTTTACATCACGACGTTCCCAGCCGCACCTCCCAGCAGGAGGGTGATGATGTAACTAATCACTTGAAGAATCGTTTTCCATTTCTTGTTCATAACTTTTGTGTGTTTTTAATGGTGAATAAATCGTGTTAATCGTGCTCTCCGGCACAGGTACAAAGGTACGAAAAATAATCGACACCACCAAATAAATCGACAACTAATTCCAAATAATATGCCCCAACATTCGGCTTTTACCATTTTTCTTTGTACCTTTGCAAACTGTTAAAAGATAACGTCAAGATGAAGAGTGACATACGACAGGAACTATTGGAACTTCAAGTCCTACAAGGTATTGACTTTGTAAGACAGCTGAAGTTGATTGCATCCCGCAAAGAGTTCCGTCCGCTTGACACAGATCCTGAAATCTTTCTGGTTGGCGGCAACGATGATGCCGACTTCCCACGGCTTCTTGATGCTGCCAGAAAAGCTGTTGCCCTTGGCTATCATGTCTATATGCTGCCGAATCCGCATGGCTTCCGTACAGCTGATTTCATTTTTGAGCGGAAAGGTGTTTACAGAATGTACGACCTGAAAACTGTACACGGCAAGAGTTCCGTTGACACTCAGCTTCTCGATTCCATAGGTCAGGCCAACCGTATACTGCTCAACATGACCTCTGATTACAATCCACGTACCCTCGCTAAAGACATACGTCGCTATTTTGAACGGAATGCCAATGCCGTTGAGGTGCTGATAATGAAGGGGGCGCGCACCATCTCAGTTATCCGAGAGGATACCCTTGGCCAGTCGTACATCAGGAACTTCATGATGAAGTACAGGCAAAAATAAAGAGCTATCGCTGAACGACGGCTCTCTATGAAATTGGGCAGTATCGATAAAGCCTTACCCCACGCGGGATTCTACCCGGATAGCCAGAACATACATTCTTTGACCTAAAGGTACAAAGCAACATGTCGATTTCTGACGTTGCAAAGATAGGCATTATTTCTGAAAGTTCCAAGAAAAACGCTAAGTTTTTATAAGTTTTTCTCTAAATCCGCTCCATTTTGAGAGATTTTTCGTAGAAAAAATGGAAAAATCAACTCATTGTCGAAATCTTTTTGTATTTTTGCAGGTGCAATCCGTTATGGAGAGCAATACATATCAGGCGCTTCGCAGAGATTTTACAAAGAAACGCCCCTAATTGTGTAAGAATTGATATATAGCAAACTTGAAGACTATTTTTAGGTATGAAAAGGCTATTTACATGGTGTATTATGATCTTCATGAGCGTTTTGATGATTGCTCAGGAAGACTTCAGTTACAAACTGTCTCGTAGAATAGCAATGATGTATGCTAATCCTGATAGTACATCCTTGTGCATTCTTTTTGCAAATCCTGGAGAGAACTATGACAAGACTGCACAAGTAGGAATATTCGACCTGAAGAGCCGTAAGTTAATCTATCAGTCGCCAATGTTTAGTCATAGGGAAGATGGTTTCAAGGTATTGGATAAGGGAATTCTCATATCGTTCCAACAGGGCCGTCAATACTCGCTTCGTTTGATAGACTGGAATGGAAACGAGGTATGGAAGGAAGATGGAGCGTTGGGATTTATTTATAAAAACGAAGTTGACTTAGGACTGGTTCTACGAGACACCGGTACAGGTTCAGCTGTTGAAATAAATGGCATCAGCCTGAGAACGGGTGATATTCTTTGGAGTGAACAGGTGGATTATGATTTTGTAAGAAACATTCGTGGAATTCGTCAGTTCAGTAATTCAACGGTACTGTTGCTGTCAGACAAACTTTATAAGTATGGACGGAAAAACGGACTATTGGCAGAGCATAAGTACAAGACGTCGCCGCAAGGTGCTAATGCATCAATAGTAGTGAGTGATCATCATGCTTATATGACGGATTGGAAGAATCTCACCTGCTTTGATAAAAATCTTGCCACCGTTTGGTCTGTTTCGCATCCTGCAATGGCAAGAAACGAATTAATCGACGAGGGTAAAACGCTAAAACTCATCAATTATGGCTATGTAAAATCGGACGCTAAAATAATGCCCATCCACCACCTGAATAAACCTTATATAGCCTGTTACGACAAGCAAAGCGGACAGCAACTGTCGCTGGACTATATGACATGGAAGAAACAAGATGGGTTGATTAAATCTATCTATAGTGATACTCTTCTTTATGTGAAGACAGGTGACGCCTTCCGTCAGTTGCATGTAGCAAAGAATAACTATGCTGCAGTAACGGAGAATGGCGATGTCTATTTATTGGATAACAAACTGCAAGTCAAAGAAAAACATGTTGATAACGACGTATATTATCAGATGTTTGCTGTGGACGGTCTGGTTTGTATTGGAAGGTGGTGTCCGGATGGCCATGATTTTTACCTGTTGTCTTCCGAAGGGCGTTCCATTCGACATTTGCCTGATGGTACAACCTCATTGTTACTTGTCGGTTCGCAGTTGTTCTATTCTATTGCAGAAACATTGTATATGACCACTTTCACAAAGCGTAGCGACTGAAAGAAGGGCTGACAGGGGACATCCCCTGTCATAATACTGAAATCTGATACGGTCACTGTTATTAGATGACGATACCCTTATAAAAAACACTAACCCCGAAGTATGCATAAGCAGGGACAACGGGGTGTTACGGTGCAAAGATAGGAAGAAAAACTGAAACTTGCAAGAAAAGTGACAGAAATTTAGAATGTCAGGGGACACGTCCCTGACACCCAAGGGAACGTCTGACAAAAAGAGTTGCTATTGTGCACAGTTTGCGGGATTTGTGCAACAGGTGGGAAAATAATGGGAGATTTTTTTGAGGAAAAGGATTTTATTTTGTAACTTCGCAGTCTTTTTACGCCGAAAAACGCGTAAGGACAGAAAAAACGTTACAAACCTTTTTAAGAAAGGAGGAAAAGATGATAGAAGGAAGCGAGGAACTGAAAATGGTTCTCGAACTGGCCGCAAGCAAAGGCAGGAAGGAAGCCGAGAATGAGATGCTGGAAACTCAAAAGAAGCAATTGGAAGAGGCCAACACGAAGCTATTGAGGCAGTTGAGCCAGAAGGACAAACTGCTGAAAGAGAAAGAAAAGATCATAGAGGAGCAAAGACGGCGGATAAACGACATGGAGGCCCTTGTCGCCAACCAAACGTGTGCTGCCGAGGGTCAGAAGCAGGTGGTGTATGTGAGCCAATACTTCCTGCTGGATGCCCCTAAGACCTTCAGCTATGTGTGTACCCTCAACAATACTCAGCGGATGTTTGCCGGCCATCTGCTGCTTCATACTATGGCCGATAATACGCCCAAGCAGGTTTTCGACCAGGTGAACGAGATGACGCAGCTGGCCGGCGACCCCACGGAACGTCTGATAGACTCCATGGAGAAAGTGGCTGAGCGACCTGTGAAGCAGGTGAATATCTATGGCGACAAGGTGGGTGAGAAGACCGTTATACCCAACGTGGGCAACTACCGCCCGGACATCCAGACACAGAATATGAACGTAGACCTGCCTCACATGGGGCGGGATGAACAAGAATTATTAGCAGATGAATAAGGAGAACGATAAGAAAAGGAAGCTGTATGGCCAGTTTGCCTGGATTCTGAACTATCAGCCTAAGATAGAGCACCAGCATATCCACATGGGTAATCAGAAGGTGGAAGATGAGCCTATTGGGGAAGAGGCTGACTATGAGGAGGTGAAAGCAGACAAGCAGAAATCGAATGATAAGGTTGATGGCGTGAAAGATAAAAAGCTGAACTACAAATCACCAACCATTGTTCTACAGCGAATGTTGGAGGGAGACTGGTTTGACAAAAATTCTACCAACAAGAAGCTATATAATAAGGAATGGAGAACAAAGCTGGTGGCTGACCTGATGGTGTCGAAGCATGGGGCATATATTGCCAAACTCTGGGAGCATGATGGCAAAAGGCCAAAAATCAAGGCTAACCTAATTGGCACACTCGTTGGGGCTGGTGTGCTGACAACAAATAAGTCTGCCATTGCAAGAACCTTTCTTGGGATTAGTGACAAAACGCGTGACGAAGATGAGAAAAGGGAGGTGAACACCTTTGGCACATATATAGGTAGATGGAAAAAAGAACCTTACGCTGACTGGGTAAAAGACTACGTAAGCAAGTCTTCATAGAAGAGGTAAAAATTCGATTTTTCGACTGAAACGTTCGATTGACGTTCGATTGGCTTCTCTCGCTCTGAGAGTAGCCATTTTTTTTATTGCCTTTTTCCCCTGTGTTTATCGGGGTTTTGAGAGATGTCGGCGTTCGATTGAAAAAGTTTTTTCGATTGAAACCGCAATCGAATAATCGATTACTACTTTTGCATCGTCAACCAACGGAAATGGGAAGTTGACGGTACTCTTTGACATTTTTACATTTAAGGACTATGACACAGAAGGAAATGCAGAAGGTGCAGCCGGCGCAGGAATATATACGCAAGCTGCAACAGAAACGTAATGCGGGCACTGAGGACTGCATGCTCTCTACCGACCTGGCAAGGGAGATGGGTATCAATGCCCCGGATCTACACCACTTCTTGATTGATGTGGGGTTCCTCGTTCGTGAGCGCTCGACTTACGAACTGAAGCTCAGCAAAGACTATGCCGGGCTTGGATATGCTAAGACTCGTAGTCACTTCCGCTACAACAGGAGGGGCGACCTCGTTGAGAAGCGCTTCCCCGTCTGGACCGTGAAGGGACAGGAGTACATCAAGAAATTGATTAAAGGATTGAAGAATTGAAAAATTGAAGAATTAAAAGAAAGGAATAATCATGGCAAAAGAAAATAACAAACTCGATGGCGTTCGCCTGACACCACACTTTACCCTCGAAGAGATGACACGTACAAGCGTGAAGCTGGGATACCTGGACCGGCAGCGGCAGACGCAGCCGGGGGAGCAGGTGACGGAGAACCTGACCAGGGTGTGCCAATGGCTGGAGATGCTGCGCCAGCGATGGAACGAACGCTACGGCGAGGGCGACGACCCGATTGTCATCAATAGCGGATACCGCTGCAAGGAACTGAACAGACTGGTAGGCGGCTGCCCTTCGTCGAACCACCTGACGGGTTGCGCCGCCGACCTGCGGGTTGCGGGCAAGGAACAGCTGCTGCGCTACGTCACGCTGCTGCTCGATATCAGCGACGAGTGGCACCAGGACTTCGACGAGCTGCTGCTTGAGCGCAACGCCCGAGGCTACTGGCTGCACTTCGCCGTACGGCCCAGCAACAACCGCAGGAAGATACTGCTCATTAACGTCATTTAAAAATTGAAGAATTTAAGAATTTAAAAATTGAAGAATTTAAGAATTTAAAAATTGTAGATTATGAAACAGACAATCATTATTACCGAGAGCCCTGAACAGCAGGGATGGAAGAAGAACACAGAACTCTGCATGGACGTGAAGACCCTGCTACGCAGCGACTGCCGCATGAAGGCGGGCAAGGACTACCACGGCGTGCTCCGCCGCGACCTGACTTGCGAGGAGTTCAAGTATAACGAGGTGATGACCTTCGTGGAGACCGTCAGCCAGAAGCGTGTGAAGCGCAACCCGCAGGTCTACGTGGGAGAGACCATCACCGTCACCCGCCGCGACGATGGCAGCTACAGCCCGAACTTCCGACCGATACACACAGGCCCGGAATTCAACGTGGAGCACTATGCCAGCAGCGTGGCCAACGAACTGCTCTGGGCACTTGGAGGCCTGGTAGAGGAAGAGTGAAAGCAGACTGCTGGTTACAGTTACAGTAGTTACAATTAAAAAATAGGGGTATGTACTTCTCTAGATTATTATATAACTTATTGATATATAAATAGTTATATATATAATGAAGAAAAGCACACCCCTCAAAATAAAACTGTAACAACTGTAACTGTAACCGCAGGCAAATAATTATTCATCTAAAAAGCTTATAATCAATGAAATACGATATCACAACAAACAAGGCTCCCGAGATGCCTAAGCTCGGAAAGGGTACAGAATGTATCAAATTACTGCTCTCACAGGCCTCGAAAGACATGCACGAACCCCTGGTTCCGATGCTTTTCCCATCACTTGGCGCACATATCAGCGATGCGGAATTTCAGTATCCTGACCGCAGTTGGAAGGAAATGTGCGGATTAATGGCCCAATTGGTGGGCGATTCGGGGTGTAACAAGGGCCAATTGACCGATTTAGTGAAAGCTATTTGTCGGGATTTCCAGCAACACGACGAACAGGAATTCAAGAAGTTGGAGGAATGGGCCAAGCTTTACCACTCGAAGTCGAAGGACAAACCTGTCAAGCCGTCCATTGCCATTTTCTTCCCTCCGTCGGATACCACCAACGCGGCCTTTATCGAGAACGCCATGAATCTGATGAAGATAGGCGGCAGGACGCAGTACTTCAACCTGCCTGAGGTGGAGATGGCCGATAAGCTCTGCGGCGGTCACCGGCAGGTCTCGCACTTGCTGCGCAACGTCTATGACATGGCTCGCGCCGGTGCTCTACGTGCCACAGCCGACGGCATCAGCGGCAATCCCGTGCTGCGTGTAGGCATCACGCTGTCTGCCGTACCTGTCACGGCTCGCTCATTCTATAAGAACGAACTCCACAACGGCACCTTCGGCCGTATGGTCTTCTCCTACAAGCCACGCGGCAGCCGCAACGGACGCATACCGCGAAAGGGTGAGTTTACTGACGATTTCCTACAGAAACTCGACACTTATCTGGCACGTCTCGACATCTGCAAGGGCCGCTTCATCATCCGTCCGCTGAACAAGCTCATTGACCATCTGGCGGCCGACATGGCCACGCTGGCCGACTTGGTAGATGACGACGTGCTGTGGGATGTGTCGAAACGTGCCCTGGTCTCGGCATGGAAGGCTGGCTGCATCCTCTGGGTGCTCAACAACCAGACGTGGACGAAGTCGATGGGCGACCTCGTAGAGTGGCTGGTGTATCATGACCTGTGGAGCAAGATGCAAATCTTTGCCGATATGCTGGGGAAGGATGCCGACGTAACCATCGAAGCCCGTCGTCGCGGCCCGAAGAACATGCTCGACAGCCTGCCCAACACCTTCAACGAGGCCCAGCTTCAGGCTCTTCGAACGGAGGCAGGCAAAGACCCCGCTGGATCTAAAGACCAGTTGAGAGTTTGGGGGAACCGCAAGTTCATCACCTACTCGAACCAGACGGGACTGTACACCAAGACCGAAGAATACCTGAAACAGTAGACCCTCCCCCCGCCCTCCCTGTGAGGGAGGGGGTGATTACCTCAAGCAGCAACAACAAAACCATTGACAATCAATAGTAGAATACCCCCCAACAAGCATTCTACTCCCCTCCCTCGCAGGGAGGGGCTGGGGGAGAGTCTTCTTATGGAAAAGTATGACATCCAAAAGCTTCGCGACCTTCCCATCGAGGGGGTCGCGGAGCGGCTCGGGCTTCGGGTTTCGCGGCATAAGTGCCTGTGCCCGTTCCATGCTGACACGCACCCAAGCCTCTCGTTTAAGGTGAGTAAGAACACCTTTCGATGCTTCGTCTGCGGGGCTCATGGCGACACCATCGACCTCGTGATGCGCTTCCTGAACAAGCCCTTCCCCGAGGCCTGCCGCTGGCTGGCCGACGAGCATTGCATCATCCTTGACGAGTATAAGCCTGCCGTCATCGGGCAAAAGCCGTTTGATGCCAGTCGCTATGAGCGGTTCTTCGAGCGTCCTTGGCTGAACGAGGAGGCGCGGCGGTTCCTCTTCGATGAGCGCAGGCTCGACGAGCGAGTGGTGCGCTGGTGCCGCCTGACATCGTGGACTGACCGCGAGGGCACGCCGTGGCTGCAGACGCCTTACTTTGACAGAGAGGGCCGTCTCGTGGGCGTGCAGAACCGTAACCTCGTCCGTGGTGCCTCGCCCCGCTTCCGCTTCCCCGCCGGCTCGCAATGTGGCATCTACAACCTCCCCGTCCTGAACCTCCTCGAGCCCGGCGACGAGCTCTACATCACCGAGGGCTGCTCCGACTGCTGGGCCATGCTCTCCGCCGGCCACAAGGCCATCGCCATCCCCTCCGCCACGCTGCTCCGACGTCGGGACGTGGAGCTGCTGACATCGCTCAACTCCTCCCCTAAACAGGGGAGGCCGGGAGGGGTCTCCTTCGCCATGTTCCCGGACCGCGACTTACCCGGCGAGCGTCTCTTCCTTCAGCTCCAGAAGGTCCTGCCCGCCCTCGTCCACCATCAGCTCCCCCCTGGCTGCAAGGACTTCAGCGACTACTATCTGCAAACGAAATCATAACCACTTTGCTCCGACCAGACTTGCGCTCTATTCCGAGCCGACACCGCGTTTGCTCCGAGGATTCTCCCCCTGAGTCAGGGGGAGCCAGAGGGGGTCTGAACTTGCGTATTGATTATGCGCTTCTTCAGACCACCCCTAACCCCTCCTAACTTAGGAGGGAAACCCCGGCAGAGAATTCCTCCCCTGAGTTAGGGGAGGTTAGGAGGGGTCTGAACATGCGTATTGATTTTGCGCTTCTTCAGACCTCCCCTGGCCCCTCCTCGCTCGACCACAGGTCGCTTGCCACAGCAAGAACTCAGGAGGGGAATAGGTTACACTAGTACGTTTGCTCCGTGCGAGATTTTTACGAAAAACTGACGGAATTATTTGGCGGTTTGGCGGGAAATACCTATCTTTGCAGCGTCGGAATAATTAATGAGCAGGCTATAAGGGACTATGGGCAAACTGATGTTTCTTCTCTACTTCATCCTCACCGTGTTTCCCGCTGATGCGACAGAGAACCGGCGGCACATCCACGTGGTGCGTCGTGGCAGCAAGAAGTCTCATCGGGGCGACACTGTGGCTAAAATATGGATTGAGGAGAACGGCCAGAAGAAGATTGAGATAGCATGGTCGGAACTGACGGGCAACGAGGAGGCTGAAATCTTAAAGGCCATCGACGAGCATTGGGAAGAACTGAATCGGCTTATAGACGACGTGTTTGCCGGCAAAAAGATAAAGATAAAAAGAATTAAATAATAACAGGAGGGGCAAGGATATGTGTAAATTCAAGGACACGAACTTAGGAATCAAGAAACTGGACTTCAACGTGAAGCGCGGCGCTATGGCGGCCTACCTGACTGACGGGCGCGAGGTCATCGTTCCCGTCTCGATGTTTCCCGAAATCAAGCGCCTCAGCCGCAAGCAGCGTGAGGACTGGATGATTATGGACGATCAGTACTTCTCATTCGAGGCATTGAGCCATATTTATTCTGTCAAGGACTTGTTGAGGCTCTAAGGCAAAAACTTATCAAGGACTATATGAAAGTACACAGAAGGGACAGTTCCTTTTGTGTACTTTTTCTTTAAAAATATTTGCGGAAATGTTTGGCGGTTTCGGGAATTTTTTGTAACTTTGTACCATCATTCAGAGGAGTGATAAAGCGGGAAGGGCCACCCGGTGAAGATGGTCCACAAGATAATTTAATACCACAAAAAACATTTACAACTATGGCACGTAATGTGATTACTTTCCTGGTGAACTTGCGCAAGAACAGTTCAGAAATTAG
>JAEEGK010006225.1_pt1 | contig 28767 bp, 24 predicted proteins | sample 8958771 | NCBI WGS metagenome assembly JAEEGK01 (sample SAMN16246547, study PRJNA631951) | gut metagenome | biome: gut microbiome; feature: rumen; material: SC-attached | host: Bos | place: Iran: Karaj | collected 2018-10 | reverse complement strand
TTATTCTTTGCTTTTCAAATCCTTTGCATGAATTGCCAGAATAACGAGAAGAACAACACTTAGAAGAAACAACAGGCCCCAGATCCAGATCCAATATGAACCCCATTGATTCATATCGACTCTATGAATGGAGATGCAGAGAAATGCGACGCATACGACAAGATTGACAGCGCGAGTAACAACTTGAACCTTGTATATATCTTGATTCATATCAAATTACGCTTTATCGATGTAAATATAAGACAATTAGCCGAAAAGGAAAAGGGCACGAGTCCTTTCTCCATAGCGTTACTTCACAATCTCATATTCATCGACACCGGGAATCAGTGCAAGTCCGGTTTTCTTAGGGTGTATCTGTCCGGCGGAGTTCTATGATGCGATGTACAAGTCTAGCTTGTACATCGAAATGCGCTTCCAGGCGCGTTTTTCTGATCATGTCTCTCGGAATTGGGTCGATAATCGGCAAATTCCGCGAAACTTGTACATGGGAACTTCGTTCTGCTGAAGTTTTCCAGTACAAGTTAGACTTGTACAATGGGCGGGCAGCAATTATCGACCCATTATGAAGAAACGCTGGAGGTGTTTCTTTTGGCGTACTGATTGTTGTCAGCAGTCGTTCGTGTGTTTGTGGATAGACAGGATGACTCCATTTTCATCCACGACGACCCAGGCTGCATCATCCCACCATGAGGGATCAAAATAGTAGACGCTTGAATCCCTGTCACTTTGGCGGATGATCCATTCTCCCTTGCTCTTTTTGGGGTCGAGCTTCTGACCGACCCTCAAACCTCCTCGAAGGACATCTCTCCCGACCGAGAAACGGGATGAGACAATATCATAATATCCCAAACATCCGTCACTGAAACCGATTTCATCACCGCTCTCCAGTTTTACGATGAACATATGCTCTCCGATACAATCTCCCCAGTACTCATGATACTCTTTAATCTTCCCAAAAGTCCGTTCTACGCATTTTATTGCAATTTCCCGTCTCTCTTTGCTCATTTTGGGACCGTCATTTTCAAAATACTCGGCAGGAATGGTGGCCGGAAAACCAGTACTGAATACCCTGGAACCCCACGCAACCTGTCCGATAGCCTGCGCTTGCAGGGAAACGGGGATAAGGAGAAGGAATAATAGTATGATAATGAAACGATTCATCCGTAGCAACAGTAATGTGATTCAATTGCAACACGTATTAGATTGTAAGTGACTGAATGTCTGTGTTTTATTTATCCGTCCGCACTAACCCTACGCGAGGAGAGAACATGGATCAATACCGGATCGCTCCCGCGATGATGTTGGAGACGAGGGCGCGGAGGCGGGAGATGGATCCGTCGTCAGACGGATGGACACGGTTTGTGAGGAGGATGATGGCGGTGTGGGTGTCCAGGTCGATGACCAGGGAGGTGCCCGTGTAACCGGTGTGCATCAAGGTGGTCTCGGGGTTAAAAAGGTCGCCCCGTAGGCCGCTGTGTTCACTCTTCACATCCCAACCGAGGGCACGGCCCACGGAGGGGGCGATTTCCGACGGGATGGTGGTCATCAGACGGACGGCAGCGCGGCTCAGGATACGCGCGTCCTCTCCGGAGAAACCGAGTTTTTTGTCTTTCCTGGCTATCCCCTGGTTCATCACCATCATGCAGATTCTAGAAAGGTCCACGGCATCGGAAAAGACGCCGGCGTTGCCGGAGTTACCTCCGTTCGCAAGCCGGGCGAGCGGGTCGTGGACGGCGCCTTTCAGCACCGAGCCGTCGCTTTGCACCTCGGTCGGCGCAACGAGGCGCAGCAGGTCCCTATGCCTGGCTGGTGTACGAAGGTCCTCCTCCAGCGGGAAATAGCAGGTGTGTTTGAGGCCAAGCGGAGCGAAGACATGCGACTCGGCATAATCGCATAGACGCTCCCCCGTCACGGTCTCGAGGATGTTCTGTAGGGTAATGAAATTCAGGCAGCTGTACAAGAAGTCGCTCCCGGGGCGGAAATGCCGGTCCACCTCGGTGGCAATGACCCGTATCAGGGAATCGGGCTGGTTGGTCCCGAAGCGTTCCACGAACAGGTCGGCATCGTAATAGGCCGACAAGCCGGAGGAATGCGTCAGCAGGTCCCGCAGGATGATATCGACCTCCTCCCCTGTTTCAGGATCCTTCCATGGCTTGAAACCGGGTATGTAGCGCTTCACGGGGTCGCTCAGGCGCACATAACCGCCATCGATCAATTGCATGAATGAAAGCGTAGTTCCTACGCACTTGCTCAAGGAGGCCAGGTCGAACATCGTTTTCACGGTCATCGGCACGGTATCCGGAACGACGGACTTGTTCCCGTACGCCTTCAGATAAACGATGTCGTTCCGACGCACAACAGAAAGGACGGCTCCTGGAATGTCCCCCGCCTGGATAGCATCGTCAATGACCGCGTCCACCCGGGCAAGCCGCTCCGGGTCCATTCCGTGGTCCTCCGGTCTCGCCACCTTGACCTGCGCTAGCAGCCCAACCGCCACGGTCAGGGCCGATATCGTCAAAAGAAACCTGTGCATGGTTTTCAATTACTTTTTTGCAAAGATAGTGAAAGGGAATAAAAAAAGCGGACGGAAAAGGACGATAAGACGGAGTATTGACACGATTCCTCTTCCTATGTACAAGTATCGTTTGTACATCCGTCAAACGATCAGGGCATCCCCAAGTGGGTTGGAACCTTCTTTGTGGCAAATGCCTGGCAATCAATGTGTTGAAAAACGGCAGGTGCCGAACCCTCCATTAACAAACAGGGTTCGGCACCGCGTGTTTTGAAAGTGTCTTATTATCAGGGAGTTCCCTGGGCAATGGTGCCCAACCCCGCAGGAAGTCAGGCTTGCTGCCGGGAGAGGAAGCAGGCGATGGTGTTCTTCATAAGCATGGCGATAGTCATGGGGCCGACGCCGCCGGGGACGGGGGTAATCCAGGAGGCGACGGGCTCGGCGGAGGCGAAGTCCACGTCGCCGCAGAGTTTGCCTTCGGCATTGCGGTTCATGCCCACGTCGATGACCACGGCACCGGGCTTGACCATGTCACCGGTCACAAGGCCGGCGCGGCCCACGGCGACGACGAGGACGTCGGCCGTGCGGCAGACGGCGCCGAGGTCGGCAGTGCGGGAATGGGCGATCGTGACCGTCGCGTGGCGGTCCAGCAGAAGTTTCGCCATCGGCTTGCCCACGATGTTGCTGCGGCCCACGACGACGGCGTTCTTGCCTTTCAGATCCACGCCGATGGAATCCAGCATCCGCATCACGCCGGCGGGGGTGCAAGGAACGATGCAGTCCTTGCCCAGCCAGAGATTGGCCACGTTGCCGGGGTGGAAACCATCGACATCCTTCTCGCGGACGATCGTATCGATGACCTTTTCTTCATCAATGTGCTTGGGCAGCGGGAGCTGCACCAAGATGCCATCCACGGCGGGATCCTCGTTCAAGGCCTGGATATGGTCCAGAAGGGCTTCTTCGCTGATGTCGGCAGGCAGCTCTACCAGGCGGGATTCCATCCCGGTGTAGGCGGCGGCCTTCACCTTGTTACGTACATAGACCTGGCTGGCAGGGTTCTCCCCTACGATGATGACCACCAGGCAGGGCTTGCGGCCGAACTTGGCCTCCAGCTCCGCCACTTCGGCGCGGACTTCGTCCTTGACCGCCTGGCTTAAAGCTTTTCCGTCAATGATATTTCCCATATAGATTCTTTCGCTTCGCTCAGAATGACAAGCGGTTATTCAAATGCGCAATGCGCGATGTCGTTTCGATAGAACAGGTTTTCACAGTCGATTTTCGCCACCTCTGCGTACACCTTCTCGCGAGCTTCAGCGATGGTGGGGCCTTCGGCGATAACCATCAGGACGCGGCCGCCGTTGGTAACAAGCTGTCCGTCCTTGAAGGCTGTACCCATGTGGGCCACATGTGCATCGACCAGGTCCAAATTGTTGATGGCGAAGCCCTTCTGGTACGAACCCGGGTAACCCTTGGAGGCCAGGACGACGCCAAGGGTGAAGCCTTGACGCCAGACGGGGGCGACCGTTTCACGACCTGTAGCGACGGCCTCGAAGATATCGTAGATGTCGCTCTCAAGGAGCGGGAGGACGACTTCCGTCTCGGGATCGCCGAAACGGGCGTTGAACTCGATGACCTTGATGCCCTGCGGGGTCTTCATGAGACCGCCGTACAGGACGCCGGAGAGCGGGCAGCCTTCGGCCACCATCGCTTCCGCAGCTTTGCACATGATTTCCTTGTAAGCGAATGCACGATCCTCTTCCGTGATGAAAGGAAGGCCCGTGTAGGCCCCCATACCGCCCGTGTTCGGACCCTTGTCACCGTCGAAGGCGCGTTTGTGGTCCTGGGAAAGCGGCATCGGATAGACGCGGGAGCCATCTACGAAGCACAGGAAGGAAAACTCGGGGCCGGTAAGGAAATCCTCCACCACTACCCTGCCCTTGCCGAAAGCCTCGTCCAGCAGCATGCTGGCCAAGGCGGCCTTCGCCTCCTCCAAATCCTGGGCGATCACGACGCCTTTTCCGGCGGCGAGACCGTCATACTTGAGGACGGCCGGGAAAGGTCTGGCGGAAACATAGGCCAGCGCCTCGTCATAATCCGAAAAGGCCTGGTAGGAAGCCGTCGGAATGCCGTATTTCTCCATGAGCCGCTTGGCGAACTCCTTGGAACTCTCGATGGCCGTGGCGGCCTTCGTGTGGCCGAACACGGCCAGCCCCGCGGCGCGGAAGGCGTCCGTCAAACCGGCCGCCAGCGCCGCTCCCGGTCCGACGACGGTCAGGTCCACCTGATTGTCCAGGGCGAAGTTCTTCAGGCCCTCGACATCGGTATCCTTCAAGGCCACATTGAAAGCCTTGAGACCGATGCCCGCGTTACCGGGGGCACAATAGATCTTGGAGACCTGCGGGCTGCGGCTCAGCGCATCGACGATGGCGTGCTCACGCCCGCCGCCGCCGATGACCAGGACGGTTTTCCCCAGGCAGCTCTCCAGGCTGATTTCCTTGCCGTCGAGGGAGGTCGGCTTGGAAGGGAGCGGATAAACGAGACCCATGATATTAATGCTTGAAGTGGCGGATGCCGGTGAATAACATCGTGATACCCAGTTCGTCGGCCTTGGCGATGGCGTCCGCGTCGCGGATGCTGCCGCCCGGCTGGACAATGACGGTCACGCCGTATTTCGCTGCGAGCGCGACGGTGTCATCGAACGGCAGGAAGCCGTCGGATGCGAGCACGAGGCCGTCGGTGAAGCCGGCCGCCTTCGCCTCGTTGAGGGCGATTTCGGCGGAACCGACGCGGTTCGTCTGGCCGGCACCGATGCCGATGGTATGGTTGTCCCGGACGACGGCGATGGCGTTGGACTTCACATGCTTGACGATCTTCCAGCCGAAGTTCGCATCGGCCATCTGGGCCTCCGAGGGCTTCACCTTTGTCACGCACATCTCCGGCGTCACCTGCTCGACCTGGGTGTCCAGCTGCTGGACCAAAAGGCCGCCGTTCACGCTCACATACTGCGGAACCGGTTTGCCGTCACGGGTCATATCGACCTGCATTACGCGGAGATTTTTCTTGGTAGAGAGAATCTCCAGCGCTTCCGGGGTATAGGACGGCGCGATGACGATTTCCAGGAAGATGGGCTTCATGCCACGGGCCACCTCGGCGGTAAGCTCGCGGTTCACGCCCACGATGCCGCCGTAGATGCTCACCTTGTCGGCCTCATAAGCGGCCTGCCAGGCCTCCTCAATGGTCTTGCCTACTGCGGCGCCGCAGGGATTCATGTGCTTGAGGGCTACGCAGAAGGGTTCCTCGAAGTCTCGCAGTACGTTCAGGGCCGCATTGGCGTCCTGGATGTTGTTGTAGGACAGTTCCTTGCCCTGGATCTGCTTTGCGAAGGCAAGGGAGAACGGAGCCGGTTCCAGGGCGGCATAGAAGTTTGCACTCTGGTGCGGATTCTCGCCGTAGCGGAGTCCCTGCTTGATGTCGAACTCAAGGAAGAGCTTCTCGGGAAGGCCCGCCTGCTTCCGCATATAAGTGGCGATGCAGGCGTCATATTCCGCCGTATGGGTGTAGGCCTTGGCGGAGAGTTTCAGACGCGTTTCAGGGCTCGTGCAGCCGTTTTCACGGAGCTCAGCGAGGACAGTGCCATAATCGGAAGGGTCGCACACGATGGTGACGTCCCGCCAGTTCTTAGCGGCGCTGCGGACCATGGATGGACCGCCGATGTCGATATTCTCGATGGCATCCTCCAGCGTGACGCCTTCCCTGGCGATCGTCTGACGGAACGGATACAGGTTCACGCACACGAGCTCGATGGTGTCGATGCCGTTCTCCTTCAGGGTTTCCATGTGGGCCGGAACGTCCCGGCGGGCCAGGATGCCGCCGTGCACCTTCGGATGCAGAGTCTTCACACGGCCGTCGCAAATCTCCGGGAAGCCGGTTACTTCGCTGATGCCGATGGTCTTCACCCCCTTCGACTCGAGCAGTTTCTGCGTACCGCCGGTGGCGATGATCTCCCAACCGAGGTCCACAAGGCCCTGGACGAACTCCACGAGGCCGGTCTTGTCACTTACACTAACTAACGCTCTCATTATTTGATCAATTTCGCAATGGTTTCAACATATAAGGCATGTTCGATCTTCTGGCCGATGCGATGCACCTCGGCCGGATCGTTTCCGTCATACTCGAAGGCCCGCTGGGCGATGATCTTCCCGCCGTCCAGGTCCGCATTGACCCAATGGATGGTGATGCCGTACACCTTGACGCCGTAGGCGACGGCATCTTCGACGGCATGGGCACCCTTGAAGGCCGGGAGCAGGGCCGGATGGATGTTGATGATCCTGCCCTCGTAGGCACTGAGGAGGGTTTCCCCGACGATGCGCATATAGCCCGCCAGGCACACCAGGTCGATCTTTTTGGCATCCAGGATCTTCACGATCTCCGTTTCGAAAGCGGCCTTGGAAGGATAGCTCTTGGGCGAGAAAACGAAGGTGTCAACCCCGAACCGGGCCGCCTTTTCGATGACCGCGGCGCCGGGCTTGTCGCACACCATGACGGCCACATCCGCATCCAGTCGCCCTTCGGCGCAGGCGCGGGCGATGGCCTCGAAATTCGAGCCCGTCCCGCTGGCAAATACGGCTAACTGCTTCTTCATTTCAGGATGATATTGACCCCGGGCTTGTCCGTCACCCGGCCGATGACCGACGCTTTCTCCCCGCAGGATTCCAGGATGGCGATGGCCTTGTCGGCCTCGGAGGCGTCCACGACAGCGATCATGCCGATGCCCATGTTGAAAATGTTGAACATCTCCCGGTGCGGGACTTTCCCCCACTTCTCCAGCATCCGGAACACCGGAAGGATCTCCCAGGTTCCCTCATGGATTTCGAGACCCTGGCCTTCCTGCAGGACACGCGGGATGTTCTCGTCAAAGCCGCCGCCCGTGATATGGCAAATGCCGTGGACGTCGCAGTTGCGGATCACTTCCAGCATCTGCTTCACGTATATTTTCGTCGGAGTAAGAAGTACTTCCCCCAGCGTCCGCCAGCCGAATTCCTCGATGGCGTCCGTATAGGAAAGGCCCGCATCGGCCACGATCTTCCGCACGAGGCTGAAGCCGTTGGAGTGTACGCCGCTGGAGGCCACGCCCACCAGGACATCGCCCACCTTGACCTTTGAGCCGTCGATCAGTTTCGACTTCTCCACGACGCCCGTGGTGTAGCCGGCGATGTCATACTCGCCGTCCTCGTACATGCCGGGCATTTCGGCCGTCTCGCCGCCCACGAGGGCGCAGCCGGCCTGCCGGCAGCCTTCCGCCACACCGGCGACGATGGCTTCCACCTTGGCGGGGATATTATGCCCCAGCGCCACGTAATCCAGGAAAATGAGGGGCTCGGCGCCCTGGGCGAGGACGTCATTGACGCACATTGCCACGGCATCGATGCCGATGGTGTCGTGCTTGTCCATCGCGAAGGCGATCTTGAGTTTCGTACCCACACCGTCGGTGCCGCTTACGAGAACGGGTTCCTTGACGTTCAAGGCGGAAAGGTCGAACATGCCGCCGAAGGATCCGATGTTTCCCATAGAACCGACGCGCTGCGTGGAAGCGACGTGCTGTTTGATCCTGCGGACCACTTCATACCCCGCTTCGAGGTTCACGCCGGCGTTTTCATAAGTCTTGGCCATATTGCTAGTCGTTGATTTCTTCGTCATACAAAAGTGTGGGATACTCGCCCGTGAAGCAGGCCTGGCAAGGATCGGCGCAGCCGAAAGCGGACGCCCGCGTGGATTCCGGACTCAGATAGCCCAGGGAGTCGGCGCCGATGGCCTGCCGTGCTTCCTCCAGCGTGCGGTGCGAGCAAAGGAGTTCTTCCGGCGTGGATGTATCCACACCGTAATGGCAGGTAAACCGCATCATCGGACTGGCGATGCGCACATGGACCTCCTTGGCTCCCGCTTCGCGCAGCAGACGGACGATCTTGAGGCAGGTCGTGCCGCGGACGATAGAGTCGTCCACCAGGATGATACGCTTGTCCTTCACGATACTGTACACCGGCGACAGTTTCATCTTCACGCCCAGTTCGCGCATCGACTGCACCGGCTCGATGAAGGTGCGGCCCACGTACTTGTGCTTGATCAGGCCCATTTCGTAGGGAAGCCCGCTTTCCTCGGCATAACCCATCGCCGCGCTCAGGCTGGATTCGGGCACGCCCACGACGATATCGGCCTCCACCGGGTTCTCGCGGCACAGACGGCGTCCGGCCTCCTTGCGGTAAGCGTGGACATTGCAGCCGTCGATATCGCTGTCCGGACGGGCGAAATAGATGTATTCCATGCCGCACATCCGGTGCTTGCAGAACTTGGAAAACAGCGTGCTGCGGATGCCGTGACGGTCCAGTGAAACGATCTCGCCCGGACGAACGTCCCGGATGAACTCGGCACCCATGATGCCGAAGGCGCAGGACTCGCTGCTCACCACGTATCCGTCACCGATGCGGCCGAGGCACAGGGGCTTGATACCGTATTTGTCTCGGGCGGCATAGATACGGTTCTTGGTCATGATCACGAAGGTATAGCCGCCCTCCATCATGTTGAGCGCCTTCACGATGTTCACGATACGGTCCTCGTTCGCGCTTTTCTTGATCAGATGCGCGAGCAGTTCCGCGTCCGTGTCGGTCTGGAAAATGGTGCCCCGCTTTTCCAGATACTCGGCAATCTGCTTGGAATTCACGAGGTTACCGTCGCTGGCCACGCAGAAATCACCGGAATGATGGCGGAAGAAGAAAGGACCGACATTGTCCAGGCCGCCCCGGGAAGCGTTCGCGTACTTGACGCATCCGATGCCCAGGCTGCCCTTCAGCTTCCCGACCTGCCCGTTGTTGAAGATTTCGTTCAGGAGCCCCAGGCCGCGGTACCGGTGTGATTCGCCGTTCCCGTCGAACGTGGCGATGCCGCCGCCTTCCTGGCCACGGTGCTGCAGGTTATGAAGACCGTAGTAGAGGTATGTCGATGCGTCCTGGACGCCATATACTGCCAATACACCCATATTCTATTCCGTATCAAAAACGTTTTTCAATTTCTCCAGGACGATGCTGTAGGAGGCGACCACATCGCCGAGGTCGAGCCGGAAGCGGTCCTTGTCCAGCCGCTCCCCCGTCTCTTCATCCCACATCCGGCAGGTATCGGGGCTGAGCTCGTCGGAAATGATGATGGCGCCGGTGTCGGCCGCCCGGCCGAACTCGAACTTGGCATCGACCAGTTCGATGCCCGCCTGATGGAGAAGATCCGTCAGGAGCTTGCCGGAACGGCGGACGATATCGTACATCTGGTCCAGCTCCTGGTAGGTGGCGAGTTTCAGCGCGACGGCCTGGTCGCGGTTGATGAGCGGATCGCCCAATGCATCGTTATTGTAGCACAGGTCCAGGATGACGTTCTCCGGCTTGAGGCCTTCCTCGACACCCAGTTTGGATGCGAGGGAGCCGGCGATGCGGTTATGGAACACCACTTCCAGCGGGATGATTTCAATCATCCGGCACAGCTGCTCGCGCTCGTCGGCCAGGGTCCGGATGAAGTGGGTCTCCACCCCGTTGTCGTTGAGATAACCGAGCAGGATGGCGGAGATCTGGCTGGTCAGCGCACCCTTTCCGGAAAGACGCGCGCGCTTGACGCCATGGTAGGCGGTCGTCACGTCCTTGTAGCGGAAGATGACCTGGCAGGGGTCGTCGGTGGAGAAGACCTGCTTCTCGTTACCGTTGAATATGAGTTTTTCCTTGACCATTTATCGGGATTTTCTGAAGTAAGATACTGCGTTTTCGAAGATGGGCTGCCGGCAGTTTCCGGCGATGTTCTTGAACAGGTGATCCTCATAGCGTTCGCTGTGACCCATCTTGCCCAGGATGTGTCCGTCCGGGCTGACGACGCCCTCGATATCATAATGGGAGCCGTTGGGATTGTCCACGTAGCGGAAGGCCACCTGGCCGCGGGCGAAGAGTTCGCGGGCCAGTCCGGGCTCCACGACGAACTTGCCCTCGCCGTGACTGAAGGCGATGCTGTGGCGTTCGCCCTTTACAAAACCGGAGAGCCACGGGGAATCCACCGTCGTGACCTCGGTCGTAGCCATCAGGGAGACGTGCCGGTTGATGTCGTTACGGAAGAGCGTCGGGGAATCCGGCGTCACGCAGCCCAGTTTCCCATACGGGAGCAGGCCGCTCTTGACCAGGGCCTGGAAACCGTTGCAGATGCCCAGGATCAGGCCGCCGCGCGCCAGCAGGTCGGTGATGGCCGCTCCCACCTTGGCATTATTGATGACATCGGCGATGAACTTGCCGCTGCCGTCCGGCTCATCACCGGAGGAGAAACCGCCGCAGAACGCAATGATATGGCTCTCGGAGATCCGCTTTGCGAGTGCGTCGATGGACCCGAGCACGTCCTCCGGCGTCAGGTTCCGGAACACGAACGGACGGACCTCGGCGCCGGCCTTGCGGAAGGCCTTGGCCGTGTCATAGTCGCAGTTGGACCCCGGGAAGACCGGCAGACATACCACCGGATGCTCGACCGGAGCGCCGGGATAGACGAGGTTCTTCGGATCGAACGGAACCGGTTCCACAGCCGGGACGGGCTCGTCGAAGGCGGGTTTCACCCGCGGCGGATACAGTTTGAAATATCGGCCTTCATAGGCCTTTTCAAGGGTCTCCAGAGGAATCTCGCAGCCATTGACCTTGATACCGGAATCAGTTACGACACCGAGTTCGATGGCGGAAGGATGGGACAGGAAAGACGTGGCTTCCACCAGGGCGGAACCATAGCCCAGAGAGAACAGTTCCCCGGCAGGAACGGTGACGTCCACGCCGAGGGCGTTACCCATCGCCATTTTCACGAGACCTTCGGCGACGCCGCCGTAAGAAAGCGACCAGGCGGAGACGATACTGCCTGCACCGATGGCTTTATACAGATAGTCCCAATTCCCTTTCAACTGTTCCGTATCGGGCATCCGGTTCGGGAGCGGGGTATGTTTCAGGAGATAGATCCGGTTGCCAGCCTTCTTGAACTCCGGAGAGATGACGCGGCGGGCATCGACGGTCGTGATGCCGAAGGCGACGAGAGTCGGAGGGACATGGATATGCTCGAACGTGCCACTCATCGAGTCCTTTCCGCCGATGGACGGAAGGCCGAGTTCCTTCTGCATCTTGAGTGTGCCCAGCAGGGCGCTGAGCGGCTTTCCCCAGGTGTGGGGATCCTTGGTCATCCGTTCGAAATACTCCTGGTAGGAGAAACGCATGCCGCTGTAATCGGCTCCGGCGCAGGCCACCTTCGTGCAGGCCTCGACCACCGAGTACGCCGCACTGTGGTACGGGCTCCAGAGGGCAAGGTCGGGATTGTAACCGAAGGCCATCACGCTGGCCGTTTCGGTATATTGGTCCATGGGCAGTTTCTGTACGGAAACCTGCGTTTCCGTCGTCTGCCTTCTGCCGCCGTACGGCATCAGCACGGTGGAACGGCCGATGGTAGAGTCGAACATCTCCACAAGGCCCTTCTGGGACGCCACATTCGGAGAACCCATGACGGAGACCATCTGCGCTTCCAGCGTCTCCCCTTCCGGTTTCCGCTGGAACGGATCGATATCCTCGACCGGAAGGATCTCCGCCTTTGCATAGTGCTTCGCACCGGCGCTGTCGATGAATTCACGGGTGAGGTCGCATACCTTCGTATCCCCATAGAACATCCGCATCCGGCCCGTATCCGTGACATTGGCCACGTGGGTGACTTCGATGTTGTCCACGGCGCAGAGTTCCATCATCCGCGCCTTGTCGGCCGCTTCCACGACCACGGCCATGCGCTCCTGGGACTCGCTGATGGCGAGTTCCGTCGCGTTCAGGCCGGCATATTTCGCAGGAACACGGTCCAGCCAGATGTCCAGGCCGTCGGCCAGTTCGCCGATGGCGACGCTCACGCCGCCCGCTCCGAAGTCGTTGGATTTCTTGATGAGTTTCGTGACTTCCGGGCGGCGGAAAAGACGCTGTAACTGACGCTCTTCCGGCGCATTACCTTTCTGGACCTCGCTGCCGCAGGTCTCGAGGGAGGCCTCGGTGTGCTCCTTGGATGAACCGGTGGCGCCGCCGATGCCGTCCCGGCCGGTGCGGCCGCCGAGCAGGAGGATCACATCGCCGGGAGCCGGGCTCTCGCGCCGCACGGCGGAGGCGCGGACGGCACCCACGACGGCGCCGATTTCCATGCGCTTGGCGGTGTAGCCTTCCGAGTAGATCTCCCGGACATGCGTGGTGGCGAGTCCAATCTGGTTGCCGTAGCTGGAATAGCCTGCCGCGGCCTTCTTGCTGATCATCCGCTGGGGCAGCTTGCCCGGGATGGTATCGGCCACGCGGGCGTTCACGTCACCGGCACCGGTGACACGCATCGCCTGATAAACATAAGCCCGGCCGGAGAGCGGGTCACGGATGGCACCGCCCAGACAAGTGGCAGCCCCGCCGAAAGGTTCGATCTCGGTCGGATGGTTATGCGTCTCGTTCTTGAACTGGAGGAGCCACTTCTCAGGCTTACCGTCCACATCCACGTTGACGAAGATGCTGCAGGCGTTGTTTTCCTCGCTCACTTCCAGGTCGTCCAGTTTGCCCTGCTTGCGCAGCCAGCGGGCGCCGATGGTGGCAAGTTCCATCAGGCAGCGGGGCTTATTTCCGCGGCCGAGGTCCGCACGCATCTGTTCGAAAAGGTCCAGGGAAGACTCAAGTTCGGCTTTCATGAAGGATTCGTCCACCGTGATCTCTTCCAGTACCGACGTGAAGGTGGTGTGGCGGCAGTGGTCGCTCCAATAGGTGTCCAGGATGCGGAGCTCCGTCTCGGAAGGGTTCCGGCCCTCGGACTTGAAATACTTCACCACTTCCCCGAGGTCGTCGGCGTTCATCGCCAGCCCGTGTCCCTTGCAGAACGCAGGATACTCTTCCGGAGCCAGGCCGATGAAACCCGTCAGGTCCTCAAGCGGCTTCACGGAAGCCTTCTCGCCGAGCGCCAGGACGGAGAGATCCTTCTCGCGGCATTCCACCGGGTTGATGAAATAATGCCGGATCTTCGCAAGCGTATCGTCGGTCACCGAATCCTCGAACACCACGAGGCGGGAACTCTTGATCTCGATGTCCGCTTCCGGGTCGATCAGATGGACGCAGTCCACGGCGGAAGAAGCCCGCTGGTCGAACTGGCCGGGAATGTATTCCACGGCGATGTATTTCTTCCCTTCCAACGGAAGGCTGTCGGTGACGGTGTCCGTCACCACTTCCCCGAACACGCTGTAACGGCTCTTCTCCAACAGGTCGTCGGAAAAGCCGAACAGATCGTACACGTTGATCAGCCTGAGGGACCCCAGGCCCAGGGAGAGGTTCTCATTGAACTCGGCGAGGAGGCTGGCGGCCTCCACGCGGAACTGTTCCTTTTTCTCTACAAAGATGCGCCTGCTCTTCATTGTCAATAAATTATATGCCCACCGGCGCGGTGTGGCGGGGTGGGCATTGTATTCAGATAACCGTATGGAGGACCTTGTCGCTCTGCTGCCGGCGGAAATCCTCCAGTTTTTTCCGGAGGGCGTCGTCCTGGAGGGCCAGGATGGCCACGGCGTAGAGAGCGGCGTTCTTCGCCCCGTCGATGGCCATCGTCGCGACGGGAATGCCGGAAGGCATCTGGACGATGGACAACAGGGAATCCAGGCCATTCAGGGCCTTGGACTTCACCGGAATGCCGATGACCGGGAGGGTGGTCAGGGCGGCGATCACACCCGGCAGGTGGGCGGCTCCCCCGGCGCCGGCGATGATGATGTCGAACCCGTTGTCCCGGGCGGCACGGACATAGTCGGCCAGCGGACCGGGGTTGCGGTGCGCGCTGAGGACGCGCTTCTCGTAAGGGATACCGAATTCTTCGAGGGTGGTGCAGGCCGGGGACATGACATCCCAGTCACTGGCGCTGCCCATGATGATGGCTACCTTGCTCATACGTGAGTTTGCTACTAACGGAGTGCAAATTTACGCGGAATATCCGAGGGTCGCAAATGCTTTCCACGTTTTTTTATAAAAGTTTTTCAACATACGGTTTGTTGATATTTTTTGTCAGAAAAATTTGCAGAATTGCCTTGGAAAGCAGTACCTTTGCAGTCCGGAATGCAGAGTATGTCCTTCATATCCCAGACACTCGGCATCGGTCGGACCGATGAGGTCCTTGTTTTTTTATTCAGGCAGCCTTGACGGGTTGTCTTTTTTTTTTATGTAGCAGGAATGGTAACGCTCCCCGCTTTCGCCGACCTTCACGTGCATTTCCGTGAGCCGGGACAAACCTGGAAGGAAACCATCCGCAGCGGCAGCCGGGCCGCTGCCCGGGGCGGATACACGCTGGTCTGCACCATGCCCAACCTGGATCCCGTACCGGACAGCCCGGAGCATCTCGCCTTGGAACTGGAAGCCATCGACCGGGACGCCCTCATCCGGGTGCTCCCCTACGGTTCCATCACGAAAGGACGGCGTGGGCTGGAACTGGTTGATTTCCATACCCTCAAGAGCCGGTGCGTCGCCTTTTCGGATGACGGCAGCGGCGTTCAGAGCCAGGAGATGATGCGGGAAGCCATGCGGGCTGCCGCGGCCGAAGACGTCATCATCGCCGCCCACTGCGAAGACAATGCGCTCCTGCACGGAGGATACATCCACGACGGACGCTACTGCCGCGAACACGGTCATAAAGGAATCTGTTCCGAGAGCGAATGGGGTCAGATCGCCCGGGATGTCGAACTGGCCGCCGAAACCGGATGCAGGTACCATGTATGCCATATCTCAACGGCCGAGAGTGTCGACATCATCCGGCAGGCCAAGAAAAGCGGTGTGAAAGTCACCTGTGAAACCGCACCCCACTATCTCACGCTCTGTGAGGACGACCTGCAGGAAGACGGTCGCTTCAAGATGAATCCGCCCCTGCGCAGTGCCGATGACCGCGAAGCCCTGATCGAAGGGCTGGCCGACGGGACCATCGATGTGGTCGCCACGGACCACGCCCCCCATTCAGCCGAGGAGAAATCCCGGGGCCTGGCCGGCAGCGCCATGGGTATCGTGGGCCTGGAAACCGCCTTCCCGGTCCTTTACACCCGCCTGGTGAGAACCGGCCGCATCAGCCTGGAACGGCTGGTCGAAGCCATGTCCGCCGCTCCCCGCCGCATCTTCCGGCTCCCGGAGGCGCCGGAGGACTGGGTGGAAGCGGACCTGGACACCCCCTTCATCATCCACAGCAGCGACTTTGCCTCCATGGGGCGGGCTACACCTTTCGAAGGGTCCGAAGTGTATGGAAGGATCCTCCGGACCGTTTTCAACGGACAAACCGTATATAGTATATAACCCTTGACAGATTGACATGATCAGACCTCAGAAGAAACTGGTGCTGGAAACCGGCGAAGAGTTCTACGGGACGGGCTTCGGGGCGGACTGCCGCCGCGTCTGCGAGATCGTCTTCAACACTTCGGTCGTCGGGTATCAGGAGATCATCTCCGACCCTTCCTACGCCGACCAGATCGTCGTGATGACCTACCCGCTTATCGGCAATTACGGCATCGCCGATGAAGATTACGAGTCCCGGACCACCGACATCGGCGGTCTGGTAGTCCGCGAATGCTGCGATACGCCCAGCAACTTCCGTTCTACCAAGACCCTGGAAGAAGAACTGGAAGAACACGGAATCCCCTGCCTGAGCGGCGTGGACACCCGGATGCTCACGAAAATCATCCGCGACACGGGCCGGCCGATGGCCGCCCTCGTGGAGGCGGAAATGCCCAAGGAGGAGGCCCTGGCCCTCATCGCGGCCACGGAGCGCCCCAAGGACCTCGTGCGTCGCGTCAGCTGCCGCAAGCGCTGGGTTACCCGCACCTCCAACCATCGGTATCACGTGGTGGCGGTGGACTGCGGCATCAAGCAGAGTATCCTCAACCGGTTGAAGGAGCGTGGCTGCAACGTGACCGTCGTCCCGTTCAACACGTCCGCCAAGGACATCCTCGCTTTCAACCCCGACGGCGTCCTTCTCTCCAACGGTCCGGTTTCAGCCCTGGATGCGCCGGAGATCCGCGCCCTCTTCGCTGAAATCAAAGGAAAGGTTCCGGTACTGGGTATCGGCCTCGGCATGGAGGCCATCGGCCTGGAATACGGTGCGTCCCTTGCCCCGATGGGCTGCGGGATGCACGGTGACCATCCGGTCCGCGACCTGGCGAGCGGACGCATCAACATCGCCGTCCTCAACCAGACCTACCGTTTCGACACCGTCGATGGAACCGCCTTGACGCCCACCCATGTCCTGGTCCCCGAAGGATATGTGCTGGGATTCGAGAACAAGGAGGACAAGGTCCTCGGTTTCCAGTTCCACCTGGAGTCCGCTCCCGGTCCGCTGGACAACATCCACCTTTTCGACAAATTCATTCAAATGATGGAGGAACCGTGCAATGCCTAGGAGAAACGACATCAGGAAAGTGATGGTCATCGGCTCGGGCCCGATCGTGATCGGCCAGGCCGCCGAATTCGACTACGCCGGCACCCAGGCGTGCATCGCCCTCAAGGAAGAGGGCTACGAGGTCATCCTCGTGAACTCCAACCCCGCCACGATCATGACGGACACCCAGATGGCCGACAAGGTCTATATGGAGCCGCTCACCCTCGAATACGTCGCGAAGATCATCCGCTACGAACGTCCCGATGCCCTGGTGCCGGGCCTCGGCGGCCAGACCGGCCTGAACCTCGCCGTCCAGCTCGCCAAAAAGGGCGTCCTGGAAGAATGCGGCGTGGAGATTCTCGGGACCTCCTTCCTGGGCATCGAGAAGGCTGAAGACCGCGAAATGTTCAAGGAGCTCTGCCTCTCCATCGACGAGCCCGTGATCCCTTCCGAAATCACGTACAGCATCGAAGAAGCGGTTGCGGCGGCCGGACGTATCGGCTATCCCGTCATCCTGCGCCCCGCCTTTACCCTTGGCGGTACCGGTGGTGGCTTCGCCTACAATGAGGAAGAACTCCGCGACATGATGCGGAACGCCCTCGCCCTCTCCCCTGTCGGCGAGGTGCTCGTGGAGAAGAGCATCAAGGGCTACAAGGAGATCGAATTCGAGGTCATGCGCGATGCGAACGACACCGCCATCGCCATCTGCTCGATGGAGAACGTCGATCCGGTGGGCATCCATACGGGCGATTCGATGGTCGTGGCCCCCGCCCAGACCCTGACGGACAAGGAATACCAGATGCTCCGGGACAGCGCCCTGAAACTGATCCGCGCCCTGGAGATCGAAGGCGGCTGCAACGTCCAGTTCGCCCTGGACCCGCTTTCGTTCAAATACTACATCATCGAGGTCAACCCCCGCGTGTCCCGTTCCTCGGCCCTGGCGTCCAAGGCCAGCGGCTTCCCGATCGCCCGTGTGACAGCGAAGATCGCCGTGGGCCTCACCCTGGATGAAATCATCATCGCGGGTGCCCCTGCCTGCTGCGAGCCCGCCATCGACTATGTGGTCACCAAGGTGGCCCGCTTCCCCTTCGACAAGTTCAGCGAGGCGTCCAACGAACTGGGCACCCAGATGAAGGCGACGGGCGAGGTGATGTCCATCGGCCGCACCCTGGAAGAAAGCATGCTCAAGGCCATGCGTTCCCTGGAGACCGGCTGCTGCCATCTCCACAAGAAGAAGTTCGACGACTGGACCGAAGAGGCCCTGCTGGATTACATTTCCACTCCGACGGACGACCGTTATTACGCGATCGCCCAGCTGCTGCGCCTCCGGATCGACTTGGCCCGCATCTATGACCGCACGAAGATCGACTGGCTTTTCCTGGAGAAGGTGTACAACATCGTCCGGATGGAACGCCGTGTCAAGGCCGCCCCGGGCGACATCGCCGTCCTGAAGGAAGCGAAGCGCATGGGCTTCGGTGACAAGTTCATCGGACAGCTCTGGGGCCGTTCCGAGGCCGATATCATCCGCCTGCGTTTTGCCGAGGGCATCCTGCCGGTTTACAAGATGATCGACTCCTGCTGCGCCGAGCACGACACCTACGTCCCCTATTTCTACTCCACCTACGAGCAGGAGAACGAATCCATCCGGAGCGACCGGAAGAAGATCATCGTCCTGGGCTCCGGTCCTATCCGCATCGGCCAGGGGGTGGAATTCGACTATTCCACCGTCCACGCCATCTGGGCCATCCGCGAGGCCGGATACGAAGCCATCATCATCAACAACAACCCGGAGACCGTCTCCACCGACTACACCGTTTCCGACAAGCTCTACTTCGAGCCGCTTACCGTGGAAGACGTGATGAACGTCATCCAGCTGGAGAAGCCCGACGGGATCATCGTCACCCTGGGCGGCCAGACGGCCATCAACCTCGCCGGTCCGCTGGAGGAATTCGACGTGCCGCTCATCGGCACCGGGCTCCAGGCCATCGACAACGCCGAGGACCGCAAGCTCTTCGAGGAGATCATGCGGAAGACCGGCATCCGCCAGCCGAAGGCCCATGCCGTCACGAATGTCGAAGACGGCGTGAAGGCGGCCGAGGACATCGGCTATCCGGTGCTCGTGCGTCCGAGCTTCGTGCTGGGCGGCCGCGCGATGATGATCGTCGGCAACGAGGCCACGCTCCGCCACTACCTGCACAACGCGGTGGAAATCAATGAGAACTCCCCGGTCCTCGTGGACAAGTACATCATGGGCAAGGAGACCGAGGTCGATGCCATCTGCGACGGTGAGAACGTCTTCATCCCGGCCATCATGGAGCACGTGGAGAAGACCGGTATCCATTCCGGCGACAGCATCAGCGTATATCCGTCCTTCAGCCTGAGCCAGAAGGTGAAGCAGGAGATCATCGACGACACGGTGAAGCTGGGCAAGGCCATCGGCATCGTGGGGCTTTACAACATCCAGTTCATCGTGGACGGCGACGAGAACGTGTATGTAATCGAGGTCAATCCCCGGAGTTCCCGTACGGTCCCGTTCATTTCCAAGAGCACGGGCGTTCCGATGGCAAAGATCGCCACCCGCGTCATGCTGGGACACTCCTTGAAGGAACAGGGCATCAACGAGGTCTATTTCCCGGAACGGAACCGGCATTTCGTGAAGACGCCGGCTTTCTCCTTCGGAAAGATCAAGGGCATCGACACCTATCTCTCTCCGGAGATGAAGTCCACGGGCGAGGCCATCGGCTACGACAAATCCCTGAACCGTGCGCTGTATAAGTCCTTGCAGGCCAGTGGCATGGACATCAAGTCCTACGGCACCATATTCGCGACGATCGCCGACAAGGACAAGGAAGAGGCCCTGCCGTTGATCCGCCGGTTCTACAACCTGGGCTTCAACATCGAGGCCACCAAGGGTACGGCGGCGTTCCTCAAGGAGCACGGTATCCGGACCAAGACACTGAAGAAACTCCGGGAAGGCAGCGACGAAATCTACCAGGCCATCCGCAAGGGCCATGTCAAGTACGTGATCAACACGATTGACCTGAACCAGAAGTCCAGCCACCTGGACGGTTACGGCATCCGCCGCTGCGCGGTGGAGAACAACGTCACGATCTTCACGGCCCTCGAGACCGTACGCGTGCTGCTGGACGTACTGGAGGAGATCACCCTGGGCATTTCCACCATCGACGAAGAGTATAAGTAATGGAGAAACGCCGGTTTACCATCCTGTCCAATGCCCTCATAGCCGCCGGTGCCTACCGGCTGGATCTGGCGGCGGACGATCCGGGATTCGTTCCGTCGGGTGAATTCGTGGACGTGTCCATCCCCGGATTCTTCCTGCGTCGCCCCTTGTCCATCTGTGACTGCCGTCCCGGCCGCCTCACCCTTGTTTACAAGGTTGTCGGGCAAGGGACGGAAGCGTTGTCGGACATGCCCGAGGGAACGGAACTGGAAGTGCTGACCGGTCTTGGAAACGGTTTCGACCCGGATGCGTGCCGGGAACGGGCCCTGCTGGTCGGCGGCGGCCTGGGCGTCCCTCCCCTGCTCATCCTGGCCAGACGGCTGAAAGCACAGGGAAAACACGTCACCGCGGTGCTCGGTTTCAATACGGCCGACGACGTCCTGCTAGTCGAGGAATTCCGGAGCATCTGTGACATCGTGGCGGTATCCACCGTCGACGGTTCCGTCGGCATAAAAGGGTTCGTGACAGATGCCTTTATCGCCATCCGGCCGGCTTTCGACTATTTCTATACTTGCGGACCCATGGTGATGATGAAGGTGGTCTGCGCCGCCCTGGAAGGGCCGGGCGAAGCCTCGCTGGAGGAACGCATGGGCTGTGGCGCGGGGTTCTGCTACGGGTGCAGCATCGAAACGAAGAACGGGCCCCGGCGCGTCTGCAAGGACGGTCCGGTGTTCAAGAAGGAGGACCTGCTATGGTAAAGGACCTGTCTGTCGATCTCTGCGGCATCCGCCTGAAGAATCCGGTCGTTCCGGCCAGCGGAACCTTCGGGTTCGGGCTCGAACTTGCCGGAGACATGGACCTGAACGTGCTGGGCGGCATCTCCCTCAAGGGCACGACCCGGGAGGCGCGCTACGGCAACCCTACGCCGCGCATCGCCGAATGCGAAGGCGGGATGATCAACTCCGTGGGCCTGCAGAATCCGGGCATCGATGTGCTTGTGGGCGAGAAAGTTCCGGCGCTCCGGAAAGTGTATGAGGGCTGCGTCATCGCCAACATCAGCGGCTTCTCGCTGGACGAATACCGCGAATGCTGCACGAAGGCCGATGCCTGCGAGGGCATCGACATCATCGAGGTGAATATCTCCTGCCCCAACGTACACAACGGCGGCATGGCTTTCGGGACTTCGGCCGCTTCGGCGGCGGAAGTGACTGCGGCCGTGAAGGCGGTCTGCCGCAAACCGGTCTTCCTCAAACTGAGCCCGAACGTGACGGACATCGTTTCCATCGCCCGCGCCTGCGAGGATGCGGGCGCCGACGGCCTCACGCTCGTAAATACCTTCCTCGGGATGCGGATCGACATCGCCCGCCGCAAGCCCGTGATCGCCAACAAGATGGGCGGTTTTTCCGGTCGCGCCGTCTTCCCCGTTGCGCTGCGGATGGTCTATCAGGTCGCGCATGCCTGCCGGATTCCCGTCATGGGATGCGGCGGCGTCGCGTCGGCCCGGGATGTCGTCGAAATGATGATGGCCGGCGCCACAGCGGTGCAGGTGGGCGCGGAAAACATCCGCAATCCCTTTGCCTGCCCGGAAATTATCGCCGAACTTCCGGCTCTTATGGATGAGCTGGGAATCAATACCTTACAAGAGATTATCGGAACCGTATGATGAATAAAGACGTCATTGTCGCCTGCGATTTCAGCAGCCGCGAAGCCACTTTGGAATTCTTGGACCGCTTCCCCGAAGGCCGCAAGCCGTTCGTAAAGATCGGCATGGAACTTTTCTATGCGGAGGGTCCTGCCATCGTCCGCGACATCAAGGCCCGCGGGCACAGGATCTTCCTGGACCTCAAGCTCCACGACATTCCCAACACGGTCAAGAAGGCCATGCGGGTGCTCTCCGCCCTGGACGTGGATATGGTCAATGTCCACGCGGCCGGCACCGTCGCGATGATGCAGGCGGCCCTAGAAGGTCTCACCCGGCCGGACGGGACCCGGCCGCTCCTCATCGCCGTCACGCAGCTCACATCCACTTCACAGGAAGTGATGCAGAACGAGCTCCTCATCGGCGCCTCCATCAACGATACCATCGTCAAATACGCGCAGAACGCGCGTGAGGCGGGTCTCGACGGCGTCGTGTGCTCACCGCTGGAGGCCGGTATGGTGAAGGAGGGCTGTGGCAAGGACTTCCTGACCATCACCCCGGGCATCCGCTTCGCCGAGGCCGGGAAGGACGACCAGGTCCGCATCACCACCCCGGCCCGCGCCCGCGAAATCGGCTCCGACTTCATCGTTGTCGGCCGTCCCATCACCGCCGCCCCGGACCCCGTGGCCGCCTATGAACGTTGTATGAAAGAATTTGTTGAATAGTATTTGACTCAAATCAACAGTATGGATAGACAAATCGCTTCCGCATTACTTTCCATCGGCGCCGTTTTCCTGCGGCCCGAACAGCCCTTTACCTGGGCCAGCGGCATCAAGAGCCCCATTTACTGCGACAACCGTCTAACCCTTTCCGCGCCCAGGGTGCGGGAGCAGGTGGAGAACGGACTTTCCTTGCTTGTCAAGCGGTACTATCCGGATTGCGAAATGCTGATGGGCACCTCCACGGCCGGCATCGCCCACGCCGCCATCACGGCCACCCTCCTGGACCTGCCCATGGGCTATGTCCGGGGTGAGGCCAAGACCCACGGCCGCACGAACCGGATCGAGGGCAAGATGGACCCGGGCACGAAAGTCGTCGTCATCGAGGACCTGATCTCCACGGGCGGCAGCGCCATCGAGGTGGTGGAAGCCCTCCGGGAGGCCGGCGCCGAGGTGCTGGGCATCGTGAGCATCTTCACCTACGGGATGAAACGCGGTCTGGAGCGCATCGCCGCCGCGAATACGGAAAACCATTCCTTGTGCAACCTGGACGTCCTCGTGGACGTGGCCGAGGAAGAAGGCCGCATCGGCCCGGGCTGGAAGGAGCGCATCCTCGCCTTCCGAGACAACCCTTCCGACGAAAGCTGGATCAAAGAATAACCACATACACTGACATGAAACACCTCATCGACCCGACCGATCTCACCAAACCGGAGATCGACGAAATCATCTCCCTCGCCCAGGACATCATCGCCCACCGCGAACGCTACCAGGGCAGCATGTCCCACCGCAAGCTGGCGACGCTCTTCTACGAGCCCAGCACACGCACGCGGCTGAGCTTCACTTCAGCCATGATGGAACTCGGCGGCAATGTCCTCGGTTTCTCCGACGCCCGCAGCAGCTCCGTTTCGAAGGGCGAGAGCGTACAGGATACCGTCCGCGTAGTCGGCTGCTTTGCCGATGTCATCGCGATGCGCCACCATATCGAAGGAGCCCAGCTCTATGCCACGGAAGTATCGACCGTGCCCATCATCAATGCCGGTGACGGATCCCACAGCCATCCGACCCAGACGCTGACGGACCTCCTGACCATCCAGCGGGAACTCGGCCACATCGACGGAATCACCATCGGTTTCTGCGGCGACCTCCGTTTCGGACGGACCGTCCATTCCCTCATAAAAGCCCTCACGAGATACAAGGACATCAAGGTCATCCTGATTGCGCCGGACGAGCTCAAATTACCCGACTACATCAAGCAGGATGTCTGCGAACGGACCGGCATTCCGTACCGCGAAGTGGAGACGATGGAAGAAGTCATGGGCGAACTGGACGTGCTGTACATGACCCGCGTACAGAAGGAACGTTTCCTGGATGAGGATGAATTCGACCGTGTGAAGGACAGTTTCGTGCTGGATTCGGCCAGGATGTCCCTCGCCAAGCAGAAGATGGCCGTGCTCCATCCCCTTCCCCGCGTGAACGAGATCCTTACCGAAGTGGACAGCGATCCCCGCGCCGCCTATTTCCGCCAGGTCGAGAATGGCAAGTTCGTGCGTGAGGCGCTCATCGTCAAGCTGCTGGAATGGAAGGACGATCCCGCCCACGGTATGCCGGAGGACGAAGAGCCCATCGTGGATTCGGAACTCCGCTGCCCCAACCGCAAGTGCATCTGCAACAACGAACACGCCCCGCACAAATTCCACCGGGCCGAAAACGGCGTTCTCCGCTGCTGGTACTGCGACTCGAAAGTGCGTTAGGGGAACGTTTTTTGCTGTACGGATTTCGAAGTTTCGATTATAATCGCGATATTTGTATCTCTAAATCCTGATGATTTGAAGCCCGAATCCGTCAATAAACTCCTCGAGAAGAGTTTCCGAAATAACTGGAAGCGTCCCGCCCTCTCCAACTACAAGGGCGAGACGCTTTTGTACAGTGACCTGGCGCGCAGCATCGCCAAGATGCATATCGCCTACGCCCATTACGGCATCGCCCCCGGCGACAAGGTGGTCATCTGTTCCCGCAACCAGGCCCACTGGGCCGTCTGTTTCCTGGCGGCGATGACCTACGGCGCCGTTCCCGTCCCCCTCCTGCACGAATTCAAGCCCGGGAACATCCACTATCTGGTAAACCATTCCGATGCGAAGCTCCTTTTCGTGGAGCGGGTGATCTGGGACGGCCTGAACGCGGAAGACATGCCCGGTCTGACCGCCGTCATCCAGATCGAGGACTATGAAGTCCTGCACCTGAAGGAAGGAGCCTCCGAGGCGGCCCGGCCGCAGTTGGAGAGGATGTACAAGAAGGTCTATCCGCGCGGCATCCGCCCCGATGACCTCGACTATCACAAGGATGAACCGGACGAACTGGCAATCCTGAGCTATACTTCCGGCACATCCGGCTTTTCCAAGGGCGTGATGATTCCCTACCGCGCCGTCTGGTCCAACGTCTATTTCATGCACGAGAACCTGCCGATGATCGACAACACCTCCAATGTCGTCGTCATCCTCCCTTCCGCGCACATGTACGGCATGATGTTCGAGTTCTTCTTCGAGATGGTGATGGGCTGCCACATCCATTTCCTCACGAAGGCCCCGAGCCCGAAGGTTCTCGCCGAGGCGTTCTCCGACATCCGCCCGAATGTCGTGTATGCCGTTCCCCTGATCGTGGAGAAAATCTACAAGACGCTCCTCCGGACGCTTCCGAAGGATGCGGACCTGTGCAAGGCCCTGAAGGATTTCTTCGGCGGCGACTTCGAAGAAGTGATCATCGGCGGCGCTGCACTCAATCCCGAGGTCGAGCGCGCCCTCCGCAGGATCAAGTTCCCTTTCACCATCGGCTATGGCATGACGGAGTGCGCCCCCATCATCACCTATTCCCGCTGGTTCAAGGGCCGGATGTACTCCTGCGGGACCACCGCTCCCAACATCGAGATCCGCGTGCAGTCCAAGGCCCCGCACCTGGTTCCCGGCGAAGTCCAGGTCATGGGCGCGAACGTGTTCCTGGGCTACTACAAGAACGTCGAGGCGACGGCCGAGGCCTTCACGAAGGACGGCTGGTTCCGTACCGGCGACGTCGGTATCCTGGACAATGATGGCTATCTGTACCTGCGCGGACGCACGAAATGCATGATTCTCGGTGCCAACGGCCAGAACATCTATCCGGAGGAAATCGAGGCCGCCCTGAACAATATGCCTTACGTGGTCCACTCCCTGGTGATCGACGACAACGGGAAACTGGTGGGACTCATCTATCCCGACTACAAGCAGGCGAACCTGGACGGGCTCCGCGTCAAGGAACTGAACGAGCTGCTCCAGGATAACCTGCAGGAAGTGAATCTCCTTTTCCCCAACTACTCCCACATCGCCCATCTGGAACTGATGCCGGAAGATTTCGAGATGACGCCGAAGGGCAGCATCAAGCGGTATCTGTACCAGCGCAACCGTCTCTCCTGAGTTCCATGAAAAAAACGATCCTGACGCTCCTGCTGGCGGTATCCGCATCCTGCTTCCTCCAGGCCCAGCCCGCCTGGGTCCAGACACAGCATCCCCAGGCTCCGGCCGTCCCGGAATACGTCGCCTTCGCCGGCGACACGGTCCGCTTCGACCGCACCGACTTCTACGAGCGCATGGACCGGGAACTCATCTCCTTCACCTACATGCACACCAACACGACGCTGATGCTCAAGCGCTCGCGCCGGTATTTCGCCCAGATCGTCCCGATCCTGCGCCAGCAGGGCGTCCCGGAGGACCTGAAGTACCTGATGGCCATCGAGAGCAGCCTGGACCCGAAGGCCCTCTCCGTCGCGGGAGCGGCCGGCCTGTGGCAGTTCACCAAGGCCACGGCCCAGACTTACGGGCTGGAGGTTACCACGGAGGTGGACGAGCGCTACAACATTGAGAAGGAGACGGTCGCCGCCTGCAAGTTCCTGAAGGACGCCTACCGGAAATACGGCGACTGGATGACGGTCGCGGCCAGCTACAACGCCGGCCAGGGCGGGATCTCCCGCCGCCGCGAGGCGCAGAAGCAGACCTCGGCCCTGGAGTTATGGCTGCCCGAAGAGACGGCCCGCTACATGTTCCGTCTCCTGGCCGTGAAGATGTTCTTCGAGAATCCCGCTTCGTTCGGTTTCAACGTGCCGCTGTCCGAGCGTTATCCCTACATCGAGCCGAAAGACGTCCTGACCGTGAACTACCCCATCGAAAGCCTCGTGGATTTCGCCCTGCAGCACGGGACCACCTACGCACGGCTGAAGGAAGCCAATCTCTGGCTCCGGGATGAGAAACTGACGAACAAGGGGAACAAGACGTACAAGGTCGTGATTCCCTAACGGAGCACGAGTTCCTTGACGAAGCCGACCGACCGGTTGTCCGGCGTGAAAAGGCTGTCCCCCGAGAGCGTGGCGTTCATCTTTTCGATGAGCGCCTCCTTTTGGAAGGAGAGTTGGTTCCGGATGACGGAGGAATTGAGCGTTATGAAAAGGGTGCCGGCACGGAAATACCGCTTCAGTGTGAAAGGACCGGCGCCGGAGCATTCGTCCCAGGCGGCGTAGATCCGCTGCGTGTTGAGTCCGGAGGCCATTTTCGCGGACTTGATGTACTCCTCGATCACTTCCTGCATCGACAAGGCCTCCTTCCGGCGGATGGCGTAGCTGCGTTTCTTGTACTCCGCCATTATTCCACCTGCGTGAAGACGCCGCCCACGGTGTCGAAATAGGCGCGGTCGTCGGTGATACGGTCCACGATTCCGCTCAGGCGGACCTTGTTGGAATCGGTGATGAAGATCTGTCCGAAGCCGCTGCCGGCGACCATCCCGATGAGGTTGCCGATGCGGTTCATATCCAGTTTGTCGAAGACGTCGTCCAAGAGGAGGATGGGCGCATAACCATAGCCTTCGCGCATGATCTCGTACTGGGCGAACTTGAGGGATACGAGGAAGGATTTCTGCTGGCCCTGGGAACCGCAGCGACGGATCGGATGACCGTCCATCGTGAACAGGAAATCGTCCCGCTGGATACCCGAAGAAGTGAAACGGAGCGCCAGGTCGCGGTCGCGGGAAGCCTTCAGGAGCTCCTCGAGCGGCGCTTTTTCCAAGTCCGAACGATACTCGACGGAGACTTCTTCCCCACCGCCGGAGATCAGTTCATAATAGCGCCGGATGACGGGCCGCAAATCCTCGGCCAGCCGTTTCCGCGCTTCGTGGACAGGCTGGGCGGCGGCGGCCATCCGGACGTCGAACACGTCCATCAGGTCCCAGTCCGGGACTCCGTCCTTGAGCATTCTGTTGCGCTGCGCCAGCAGGCGGTTGTAGGTCTGGATGGCCGCCAGATAGCTGCGGTCCATCTGGGACAGGACGCCGTTGGCGAAACGGCGTCGTTCCTCGCCGGATTCACTCACCAGGGCGATGTCCCCGGGCGAAACCATCACGACCGGCAGGACGCCGATGTGCTCGGAGATACGGACGCAGGGTTTATCGTCCCGCACGAGTTTCTTCTCCCCTTCCGCCACCCGGATGGAAAAACGCGATTCCAGGCCGTTGTCCATCAGGTAGGTTCCGCCGATGGTGAACCCCTCCGTCCCGTACCGGAAATTGTAGCGGTCGGGGGCCGGGAAAGCGCTCTTGGTCATCGACAGGTAATAGACCGCGTCCATCAGATTCGTCTTTCCTTCGCCGTTGTTTCCGCTGATGCAGTTCACGTTGGGCGAGAACGACAGTTCCTGGAAAGCGATGTTGCGGAAGTCCTGTACGACGATTTTCTTCAGGGTGGGCATGGCATAGGCGTTCTTGATTGCAAATATACAATTTTTTTACTATTTTTGCAGGCTGAATTTCGCCTTCGGGCGACAGACACTTTGATTTAATAATTAACGACAAGATATGGCTAAAAAATCTACCGAGCAGGAACAGCGTCAGCAGAACGTCGCTGAAGCCGTTTCCAAGACCGAACTGTTCTTCCAGCAGTACTCCAAACTCATCTACGGCTGCGTCGCGGCCGTCCTCCTCATCGCCCTCGCCGTCCTGGCCTACAACCGCTTCATCCTGCAGCCGCAGAAGGAGAAGGCCCAGACCGCCATGTTCAAGGCCGAGCAGAAGTTCATCCAGGGCGACTATGAACTCGCCCTCAAGGGTGACGACAACAACATGGGCTTCGAGGAAATCATCGACACCTATGGCAAGAAGGGCGGTGCTTCCGTCTATCTGTATGCCGGTTCCTGCGCCCTGCAGACGGGCGACTTCGACAAGGCGATCCAGTATTTCAAGAAATATGACGGCGAAGAGAAGATCCTCC
>JAEEGK010006223.1_pt1 | contig 28772 bp, 19 predicted proteins | sample 8958771 | NCBI WGS metagenome assembly JAEEGK01 (sample SAMN16246547, study PRJNA631951) | gut metagenome | biome: gut microbiome; feature: rumen; material: SC-attached | host: Bos | place: Iran: Karaj | collected 2018-10 | reverse complement strand
CTTATAGGCGGCACCCATATCAGTGATGAAGTCCATGACCTTGAGGTTGGGGAGTTCCTTCCCCTTCAGACGTGCGGCAATCTCCTCGCTGTAGTACTTGCCGGTCTGCCAGATGAACTGCACGCCACTGTCCTTGACGATGTCCAGGTGCTGGAGCACGCTCTCGTTGATGGTGCGGGCGCCCAGACTGCCGCCGACGAGGAGGACGGTCTTCTTCGTGGGGTCGAGCCCGAAGGAGCGTACAGCCTCATCGTGGGTGATGGTCGTCTCGAGCAGCTGCTGGCGCACGGGGTTGCCGGTGAGCATAATCTTCTCGGCGGGGAAGAAGCGCTCCATACCCTCGTAGGCCACACAGATCTTCTCAGCGCCCTTCGCCAACTGTTTGTTGGTCAGTCCGGCATAGCTGTTCTGCTCCTGCAGCAGCGTCGGGATACCTAAGCTGTTTGCGGCACCAAGAGCGGCGCTGCTGGCATAGCCGCCGACGCCGACGGCCACCTGAGGCTTGAAGTCGCGCAGGATTTTCTTCGCCAGCCACTTGCTACGGAGATAGTCGATGGCGACGCCGATATTGGCGGGCTTCCATAGCGGACGGAAGAACCCGCGGATGGGCAGGCCCTTGATGTCGTAACCGGCAGCCGGCACACGCTGCATCTCCATACGTCCCTGGGCACCCACGAACAGGATCTTCGCGTCGGGGCGCAGGGCTTTCACGGCGTTGGCAATGGAGACGGCGGGAAAGATGTGTCCGCCGGTGCCGCCGCCGCTGATGATGACTCGTAATTCCTTATCCATACGCTTCTTCGGTTTATATTCGGTCTATTTCTAATCGTTATCGTTGTCTGTCACACTCGTCTGACGGGCCTCACGGATGTCGCTACGCAGCTTGGCCGATCGGCTGACGCTCAGGATGGCGCCGATATAGGCACAGTTGATGATCGTCGACGTGCCACCCTTGGAGATCAGCGGCAGCGGCTGTCCCGTGACGGGTGCCAGTCCGACGGCCACCATCATGTTGAACACTGCCTGGATGACCAGCAGCAGCGCCAGTCCCATGACGAAGAACGCCGGGAAGTTGTTCTCGCAGCGCGACGCGATGCGGGCGGCACGGTAGAGGAGCACGACATAGAGGAACACCACCACGGCAGCACCGACGATGCCCATCTCCTCGATGATGATGGCGTAGATGAAGTCCGAGAAGGCCTGCGGCAGGTAGTCGCGCTCCACGGAGTTGCCGGGACCCTTGCCGATGATGTTCGACGAGACGATGGCGATGTTCGCATGGGCCACCTGCATATCCTTGTCGAGGTCGAACTCCTCGGGGGGCACCTCCTTGCCTTCGAGGTGCTTCATGATGCGGTTACGCCACGTGGCAAAGCGGTGGAACATACCACCACCCTTGATGGCGTCCTTGTCGACCTCCTCCTCGCCGGCGGCATTGACCACCTCGGTCATGTGGTTCTCTTCGGTACGATCACCGTCGATGCTGCCCAGTGTCATGACTGCCGTCAGGAACAGCGCCACGGCGATGGCAGCGGCACCCATCAGGCGTCCCAACTGTGACATCGGTATGCGTCCAATGAACATCATCAGGAAGATGACGGCACAGAGCAGTGCTGCCGTCGAGAGGTTCTCGATGCCAATGAGGAAGGCGATGGGCAGCAGGACGACGAGGATATACCTGAAGGCATTACGATCGGCACCGTTCTCACGCTGCGTGGCGCTGAGTATCTGTGCCGTGACGAGCACCATCGTTCCCTTGGCAATCTCCGACGGCTGGAAGGTGAAGTGGAAAATGGAGATGACACGGTTGGCACCGTTAATGCTCTCGCCGCCGATGAGCACCCAAAACAGGGTGACGAAGGTGACAATCAGCAGGAAGGGCGTCAGCAACTTAAAGTAGCGACAAGGAATATTCAGGGTGAATACCGCCACGACGACGCCGAGGAGGATCATCGCCATGTGGTAGATGATCGGCCCCATGTAGTTCTGGCTCTTATACGTCAGGTTGCTCGAAGCCGAGAAGACTTCGACAATGCTGATCATACAGAGGAAGAAGAACACCATCCATACGACCTTGTCGCCCTTAAAGAGATTGCCTATTTTCTTTTCCATTCTATTCTATTGTTATGGGGCCAATGGGACCTATGGGACCTATGAGACCTATGGGACCTATGGGACTCATGAGACTTATAAGTTCCTGGCCAGTTCCTTGAACTGCTCGCCACGGTCCTCCATGTTCTTGAAGAGGTCGAACGAGGCGCAGCAGGGAGAGAGCAGCACCGTCTCACCGGGTTGTGCCAGTTCGTAGCAGGCGGCGACACAGTCCTTCATGGAGTGGGTGTCGCGCACGGGGATGCCCAACTGGTCGAAGTTGTCGTGCAGCTTCTGGTTGTCGGCACCGAGGTAGACCAGCGCCGAGCACTTCTCCTTGATGAGCGGGAACAGCGGCGAGTAGTCGTTACCCTTGTCCTTGCCGCCGACTATGAGCACCACCTTCGTCTTCATGGCCTCCAGGGCATACCAGCAGGCATCGACATTCGTGGCTTTCGAGTCGTTGACGTAGTGGACGCCACGGACGTCGCAGACCTTCTCCAGACGATGCTCCACGCCGGGGAAGTCGCTCAGCGAGCGGCGGATGTCCTCCTTCTTGATGCCGGCGATGTTGGCAGCCAGTCCGGCGGCCAGCGAGTTGTAGATATTGTGACGCCCCGTCAGGCTCAGACTCTCCTGTTCCATGTTGAAGGGCGTGGGATACTCCAGCTTGTACTGGCCTGCCTCGATGTAGCCGATGACACCGCCCTTTTTCACGTCGGAGAACGGACACTGCACGGCCTTGATGTCGTACTTCTGCAACTCCTTCGCGATGATGGGGTCGTCGGCCCAGTAGATGAAGGCGTCCTGCGGCGTCTGGTTCTGGATGATGCGCATCTTGGCGTCGGTGTACTTCTGCATGGAGTTGTCGTAGCGGTCCAGATGGTCGGGCGTAATGTTCAGCAGGATGGCGATGTTGGCACGGAAGTCATACATGTTGTCGAGCTGGAACGATGACAGTTCGATGATGTAATACTCATGGGGCTCCTCGGCCACCTGCAGGGCCAGCGAGTGGCCGATGTTGCCGGCCAGTCCGGCGTCGTAGCCTGCCTGGCGGAAGATATGGTAGATGAGCGAGGTGGTCGTGGTCTTGCCGTTGGAGCCGGTGATGCAAATCATCTTCGACTGGGTGTAGCGGCCTGCGAACTCTATCTCGCTGATGATGTGGATACCCTTCTCGATGGCTTTGCTGACCATCGGCGCCGTGTCGGGGATGCCCGGCGACTTGATAATCTCGTCGGCCGACAGGATTTTCTCTTCGGTGTGCTGGCCTTCCTCCCACGCAATGCCGTGGTCGTCGAGCAGTTTCTTGTAACGGTCGGCAATCTTCGACATGTCTGATACAAACACGTCGAAGCCCTGCTTCTTGGCCAGCACGGCAGCTCCTGCACCGCTCTCGCCGGCTCCTAATACAACTATTCTATTCATTATTTTTTATCTTATCTTCAACGTTATAATGGTCAGTGCCGCCAGGATGATAGTGATGATCCAGAAGCGGAACGTAATCTTCGACTCATGGAACTGGCGCTTTGGCCAGCCACGCAGGACGTAGTGCGACGTCGGGTCGAGCTGCGAGTCCAAGCGGCGGAAATTGTCGTGGATGGGCGTAGCCCGGAACACGCGGACGCGCTTGCCCTTCTTCTTCATCAGCTTGAACCACTGCGTCTGGATGATGACGCTCAGACTCTCGATGAAGAAGATGCCGCAGAGGATGGGCAGCAGCAGCTCCTTGTGGATGATGACGGCGCAGACGCCGATGATGCCGCCGATGGTGAGCGACCCCGTGTCGCCCATGAACACCTGGGCGGGGTAAGCGTTGTACCACAGGAAACCGATCATGGCTCCCACGAAGGCACAGAGGAACACCACCAGCTCCTCAGCGTGGGGAATATACATCAGGTCGAAGTAGGCGGCGTAGACGATGTGGCCCGACACGTAGGCCAGGATGAGCAGGGCCACGCCGATGACGGCCGAGTTGCCCGCACACATGCCGTCCATGCCGTCGTTCAGATTGGCACCGTTGGACACGGCCGTCACCACGAGAATGGTCATCAGCACGAAGAGCACCCAGCCTGCAGCCACCTTATGGTCGCCAAGGAAGCTCAGCACTTCGGAGTAGTTCAGATTGTGGTTCTTCACGAAGGGGATGGTGGTCTTCAGCGACTTCACCGCCTCGGTCTTGTGCTTCACCACGACCTCCTGATTCTGCTGCTGCACGCTGACATTCTCGCGCACGACGGCATCGGGACTGAGCCAGAGCGTCAGGCCTACGATAAAGCCAATGCTGATCTGTCCCACAATCTTATACTTGCCCTTCAGTCCTTCCTTCTTCTGGCGGAAAATCTTGATGTAATCGTCGAGAAAGCCTAAGAAGCCGAGCCAAACGGTTGTCATCAGCATCAGGATGATGTAGATATTGCGGATGCGGGCGAAGAGCAGCACGGGAACGAGGATGGACACGATGATGATGATGCCGCCCATGGTGGGCACGCCCTTCTTCTCGACGCCAAAGGGGTCGATGGCCGGGTCGCGCTCGGTCTCGTAGATCTTCTTGCGCCGCATATACTTGATGAAGTACTCGCCGAACCACGCCGAGATGAGCAGCGCCAGGATGAGCGTCAGCAGCGACCGGAACGAGATGTACGACCACATGTGGCTGCCCGGTATGTTGTATTGCTCCAAGAATCTGAACAGATAGTATAGCATCTTTTTGTTTCTTTATTTCGATGTTTCGATATTTCGATGTTTCGATATTTCGCTCAGAAGCACTCGCGGACAACCTCGTGGTCGTCGAAGTGGTGCTTCACGCCCTTGATTTCCTGATAGTCCTCGTGACCCTTGCCGGCAATGAGGATGACGTCGCCACGCTCGGCCATCATGCAGGCCGTGCGGATGGCCTCGCGGCGGTCGACAATGCTTATGACCTTCTTCATCTGCTTCGCATCCAGACCGGCCAGCATGTCGTTGATGATGTCCTGCGGCTCCTCGAAGCGGGGGTTGTCGCTCGTGATGATGACGCGGTCGCTCTGGCGCACGGCCTCCTGGGCCATGAGCGGGCGCTTGCCCTTGTCGCGGTTGCCGCCTGCGCCGCAGACGGTAATAACCTTGCCCTTTCCCTCGAGCACCTCGTGGATGGCCTTCAGCACATTCTCAAGGGCATCAGGCGTGTGGGCGTAGTCGACGACGGCGGTAAAGCCCTCCGGCGAGCGGATGGGGTCGAGGCGCCCGTTGACGCTCTTCAGCGTGCTCATCGTGACGAGAATGTCCTCGGGCTGCTTGCCCAGCATCACGGCGGCACCGTAGACGCAGAGCAGGTTCGAGACGTTGAAGCGCCCTATGAACTGCACGCCCACCTCGCGGCCGTCGATCTCGAGGTACATGCCTTCGAAGTGGCACTCGATGATACGGGCACGGAAGTCGGCCATCTGGCGGATGCTGTAGGTCTTCACCTGCGCCTTCGTGTTCTGCACCATGAACAGGCCGTTCTTGTCGTCAGCATTGGTAATGGCGAAGGCGCCCTTCGGCAGCTGGTCGAAGAACATCTTCTTGGCGTCGCGGTAGTTCTCGACGGTCTTGTGGTAGTCCAGGTGGTCGCGGGTCAGGTTGGTAAAGAGTCCGCCGGCGAACTTCAGACCGCCGATGCGCTTCTGGGCAATGGCATGACTTGAGCACTCCATGAACACATACTCGCAACCAGCCTGCACCATGCGCTCCAACAGCTCGTTCAGCTCGATGGCGTCGGGCGTGGTGTGGGTGGCGGCCACGGCCTCGCCGTCGATGTAGTTGCACACCGTCGAGAGCAGGCCGCACTTGTGCCCCATCTGGCGGAACATATTATATAATAAGGTGGCGATGGTCGTCTTGCCGTTGGTGCCCGTCACGCCAACCAGCTTGAGGTGTGACGTCGGGTCGCCGTGGAAGAGCGTGGCCACCGGCCCTACGGCGTCCTCGGTCGACTCCACCTGTACGTAGGTGACGCCGTCGGCCGTCGTCTCGGGCATGTCTTCGCATAAAATGGCCGATGCCCCCAGTTCGACTGCTCGCGCAATAAACTGGTGGCCATCGACCTGTGTTCCTTTCATGGCTACGAACAAATAGCCAGGCTTAACCTGCCGTGAGTCAATCTTGACTCCGGCAATGTCTTTGTCGGCGTTGCCAACGATGGCCAGCGGCCTGACGTTCTTCAGAATTTCTCTCAAATTCATCATTGTAAGTATTCTATTTGTTATATTTCCAAACGTAGTTCACACACCGTTCCCGGAGTCACGGCCTTACCTGCCGCTATGCTTTGCGACTTCACCTTGCCACGACCGACGAGGGCCACCTTCATGCCGCGGCGCTCCAGCTCGTAGACGGCATCGCGGGCACCCATTCCCGTCACGTCGGGAACTATTCCCTGATTTACCTTGGCCACCTTCGGTGCTTCGCCCTTCAGACCAAGACGACTGAGTACATAGGAAGCAGAGCCTTCGTCGCCGCCCTTCACGTCCGGCGTGAAGTTCGACGTGGAATCGCGGGCATCGTCGACCAGCCGCTTCACGTTCTGCGCCATCACGCCTTCAGCGATGTGGCGGAACACGACGCCGCTCATGCCGCCGCCCGAGGCGGGCAGGCCGCGCTTGCGCAGACAGACGATGCACGAGTAGCGCGGGGCGTCGGCGGGGAAGAAACCCGCAAAGCTGAGCCAGTAGCGCGTCACGCCCGAGTGGTAGCCGCCGTGCTCGTCGGCTATCTGGGCGGTACCCGTCTTGCCGGCCACCTTGAACGACCGCGACAGCGGGGCTGCCTTGCGGCCCAGGCCCTGGCTGACGACGTGCTCCAGGATGGTCTGCATCATGGTGATGGTCTCAGGCTTGGCGATGCGCTCCTTCAGCACCACGGGCGGGTATTCCTGGATGGTCTCGCCGTCCTTCACCAGCCGTTTGACAAACCTCGGCTGCATCATTCGTCCGTCGTTGGCGATGGCGTTGTAGAAGGCCAGCGTGTTGATGGGCGCAATCTGCGTCTCGTAGCCTATCGACATCCAGGGCAGCGTTGTCTTGCTCCAGTACTTAGAGCGGTCGGTAGTCTTCGTGTCGGGCATACGGATGATGGGCGGACGGTAGCCCTCGATGGGCAACTTCAGGTCTTCGTGGATGCCTACGCGGTAGAGGCCCTGCACATACTTCTCGGGATGGCCGCCGTAGAACCGGTCGATGACGTGGCTCGTGCCGACGTTCGAACTGACTTCCAGCGTGCGGGCCACGTTGATATCCTGGTAGCCGCCGCGGCGCCAGTTGTGGTCCTTCATCCAGCGGCCGTGCATCTCGACCACGCCGCTGCCCGTATGTATGATGTAGCTTGTGTCGTTGGGTATCACGCCGTCGTCAAGTGCCACGAGCAGCGAGGCCACCTTGAACACCGACCCTGGCTCGCAGCGGTAGCTGATGGCCGAGTTGATGGCCTCGGCATACTGGCCGTCGGGCATGCGCATCATGTTGACAATAGCCTTTACGTCGCCCGTCTCCACCTCCATCAGGATGGCCACGCCGAGGTCGGCATTCACCTCGGGCAGCTTCATCTCATCGATGAGGGCGCGCTCAGCCAGGTCCTGCATGTTCACGTCGATGGTGGTCACGATGTCGGCACCGTCAACGGGCGGCAACTCGGTGATATTCATTATCCTGTTGAGCACCTTCTGACGATGGACCAGTCCGTTCTTGCCGCGCAGCGTGGAGTCGAACGACAACTCCAGACCGCAGCGGGCGGAGTCGATCTCGCCGAACATGACACCCACCGTGCGCTGGGCCAGCGAACCGAAGGGGCGGTTGCGGGCGTTGAACTCGTCCCAGTGGAAGCCACCCTTGCCTACCGACAGGTTGAAGATGGGCAACTTCTTGAGCAGGGCGAACGTGTTGTAGTCAATACGGTGCTTCCATACCGGCCAGTGGCGGGCACCGACGGTGCCGTCGCGGTTCACCTTGTTGCGCCCCTCTTGCAGATAGGCCTTGAACTCGCTGACCGACTGCTGGGGAAAGATGTCGTTCAGTCCAATGCAGAGGCTGTCAATCTTCTCGTCCCAAAGCCGATTGACCCTGTTGATGGCGGCGGTGTCCCACGGGACGTTCTTCTGACGGCCGGGCTGGAAGTCCACGAACACCTTGTACTCGGGAATGGAGCTGGCCATCAGCTGACCATCGCAGCTCAGGATGTTGCCGCGGTTGGGCTTCACGGGAATGGAGTCGTGCTTCAGCTGCTGCTGGACTGCCCCCCAGTAGTCCTTCTGGACAGTCATGATGTAGAGGGCCTTGCCGATAATGGCAATTCCGATAACCGTCAACGTCAGCACAATGGCGAAGTAGCGCGGCATGACCTTATTACTGTTGAACTTACTCATTTCCGTTTCCGCTTAAAAATCCTCGTTCGGGTATATTTATTATATAAGGTGGCTGCGGACTGGCGTGCAGCAGCGAGTCGTGGTTCGCTCTCAGCACGCGCAGCACCTGACTCTCGCGGCAGCGCTCGGTCAGCGTGCTCGAACTCGACAGGGCCTTGTATTTGGCGTCCTTCAGCTCACGTTCCATCTTGTCAATCATAATCATGTCCTGCTGGCACTGGTAGCGGAAGGCCACGTAGACCACCGTGAAAAACACGATGAGCACCAGCGTCCAGATGTTGCGACGAACCAGGTTGGCCGACAGGATGTCGCCGCCGAGAATCTTGCGGAGCGTGAGCGTTCCCACAGGCAGGGTGTCGTCTTCGCTCACGTTCTTCTTGATCTCCTTCAGCTTCTCCAAGGCGTTTTGCTCTTTCGCCTTGAGCTCTTCCTGGATGTCACTTTTCTCTTCAGCCATGTATTTATATTCGTTCTGCAATTCTCAACTTGGCGCTGCGACTGCGCGGGTTGCGCTGCTGCTCGTCGTCGGTAGGTACGATGACCTTGTTGTTCACCGCGCGGAACGGCGACGCAGTGCGTCCGAAGAAGTCCTGCTCGACCCGCCCTTCGGCATTGCCGGCCTTCATGTAGTTCTTCACGATGCGGTCCTCCAGAGAGTGGTACGTGATGACCGACAGCCGGCCACCCTTCCTCAGCACCTCAGTGGCTCCGGCCAGCATCTCCTTCAGTGCCTCCAACTCGTGGTTCACTTCTATACGGAGCGCCTGGAACAGCTGGGCCGTCTCTTTCTTCTCGCGCTCTGGCCTGAGCAGGCCGCTCACTGTCTGCAACAGCTCGCCGGTGGTCGCGATGCGCTGCTGTGCCCGTGCCTTCACGATGAGCGCTGCCAATCGTCGTGCCTGCTTCAGCTCTCCATAGAGATAGAAGATGTCGGCCAACTGTTGTTCGTCGTAGCTGTTGACAACGTCGGCGGCCGTCATACCGGCACGCTTGTTCATCCGCATGTCGAGGGGCGCTTCAAAACGGAAGGAGAAACCGCGCGTCTCATCGTCAAAATGGTGACTCGAAACGCCCAGGTCGGCCAACAGACCGTCGACCTCTTCAACTCCGTAGTAGCGCATCCACTGCTTGAGATACCTGAAGTTGCTCCTGACGAAAGTAAACCGCTCGTCGTCGACGATGTTCTTTTCGGCATCGGCATCCTGGTCGAAACCATAGAGATGTCCATTTGGCCCCAGGTGTTGCAGTATTTCCCTGCTGTGACCACCACCGCCAAAAGTGACGTCGACATAGATACCGTCAGGTTGGATAGCCAACCCGTCAATGCTTTCTTTCCGAAGCACTGGTACATGGTATGTCTCCGCCGTGACAATCATCTATTCAGTATCTCTCTGCAGGAGATGTCTCCTGCCCCATAATGTTTTCGAGCGCCTTGCCAAATTCTTCACTGCTCATCTTTGTGGCCTCTACCTTATCGTTTGCCCAAATCTCGATGGTGTCGTCCATACCTATGAACTTGACGTCCTGCTGAATGCCCGCCATCTGGAGATAACGCTTGGGAATAAGGAACCGGCCATTGCCGTCGAGTGTCACGAGTTCTACTTCAGAGACAAACTGACGGAAGATTTGCTGATGCTGGGCATTATACCTGTTCAGCCTTCTGCGGAGCGTGTCCTGCTGCTCATTCCATACGCTTTCAGGATACAGCACAAGACAAGGCTGGAAAATGTCTTTCCGCAGTATCAGCGTTTCGCTGCCCGATGCCTGTAGCACCTTGCGGAAAACGGCTGGCAGAAAGGCTCTTCCCTTTACATCAGTCTTGGCTTCTATGTTGCCTAAAAAGCGCATATATATATTAATGTGAAGAATTCAGCCACAAAGTTACACATTTTCCCCCACATTCCACCACTTTACCCCACTTTTTTTTGAATTTAACATCTTTTTATTGATTTTGGGCGGTTTTGTCTCACAGAATCAGACAATCTTAAGCGAGTTTTGCACTTTTTCGCGAAAAATGTGTCATTTTTCAAAGAAATATGTTACTTTTGCAACTTGATTGAAAGCTATCACTAAAAAAATGGTTACGGTAACTGAGAAAACAGTCGACATTGATAACATTCTGAAATCAAAGTTGGGTAGCAAGGCCAAGTTTTTGCCTCGCCCGCTGGTTTCGTGGCTCAAGCGCATTGTCCATCAAGATCAGGTGAACGCCTATCTGTGGGAGAGCCGCCACCTTGTGGGTACCGAATGGCTTGAAGAATGTGTCAGATACCTGGATGCCACGCTCGACATCGTGGGCGAGGAGAACCTGCCTGACAAAAACGACGGGCGGCTCTATACCTTCGTCTCAAACCACCCCCTGGGCGGTGAGGACGGTGTGGCTCTCGGCGCCATCATCGGCCGTCACTACGACGGACGCTTCCGTTACCTCGTCAACGACCTGCTGATGAACCTTCCCGGACTGGCACCGCTCTGCATACCCATCAACAAGACCGGCAAGCAGGGGCGCGACTTCCCGAAGATGGTGGAGGCCGGCTTCCAGAGCGACAACCACATGCTTATGTTCCCCGCCGGTCTGTGCTCACGCCGAAAGAACGGCGAGGTGCGCGACATCGACTGGAAAAAGACGTTCATTGCCAAGAGCGTAGAATACAAGCGCGACGTCGTGCCCATCCATTTCAGCGGCCAGAACTCCAATCGCTTCTACCGGTTGGCAAACTTCTCTGACAGGTTCCTGCCATTCAACTTCGCCATGCTGTTTTTAGTCGATGAAATGTATAAAAACGTGCATAAAACCTTCCGTGTCACCATAGGCAAGCCCATCCCCTGGCAGACCTTCGACCATAGCCGTAAGCCTGCTGAGTGGGCCCAATGGGTCAAAGACCGCGTCTACGAGCTCGGCCTTGGCAGCACGTCAGAGAAAGAACAGTAATACAAACCAAGAATAACTCTCGCAAAAACTGAAAACCCCAATGGAACAACCCATTATCGCCCCCATCCCCAAGGAAGTGCTCCGCAGCGAACTGACACCCGACCGCCAGCTACGCATGACCAACAAGAGCAACAACGAAATCTACATCGTCACCGCTCATAACGCACCCAACGTGATGCGCGAGATAGGCCGACTGCGCGAGATTGTGTTCCGCGAAGCCGGAGGAGGAACGGGCAAAGAAACCGACATCGATGAGTTCGACATCTGCGAGAACTGCTACAAGCAGCTCATCGTCTGGAATCCCGAGCAGCAGGAGATTATAGGCGGCTACCGCTATCTTGCCGGCACCGACTGGGAACTCGACGCCAACGGGCAGCCCATCCTGGCCACCAGCCACATGTTCCATTTCAGCGAGAAATTCCTCAAGGAGTACATGCCCTACACCATCGAGCTGGGACGCTCGTTCGTAAGCCTGCCCTACCAGAGCTCGCGCATGGGAGCCAAGAGTCTCTTTGCGCTCGACAATCTCTGGGACGGACTGGGCGCACTTACCGTCATCAAGCCCAACGTGAAGTACTTCTTCGGCAAGATGACCATGTACCCCTCCTATATCCGTAAGGGGCGCGACATGATTCTCTTCTTCCTCAAGAAGTATTTCGACGACAAGGAAAAGCTGATTTTGCCGATGAAACCGCTGAAAATTGATTCTGACCCCGCAGAACTCGAACAGCTGTTCTCAGGCAAGAACTTTAACGAGGACTACCGCATCCTGAACCGCGAAATCCGGAAGTTAGGCTACAACATTCCACCGTTGGTGAATGCCTACATGAATCTCTCGCCAACGATGAAGCTCTTCGGCACAGCCATCAACTATGGCTTTGGCGATGTCGAAGAGACGGGCATCCTCATTGCCATGGAGGAAATCTTCGAGCAGAAGCGCGTGCGCCACATCGACTCCTTCATCCGCCAGCACCCCGATGCACTGAAAATCACCAGCGGTGCCAACAAGATTATCTATTCCACCACTTCCAAATCAGAATAGAAGATTCGGTTCCCAGAAGTGATACGGCTGCAGTCCAGTTTTAGCAACGAGCCTGTTGCGGGCGTACAGTTTATGGTCTGCCAAATGGGATTGTTCACGATGTTCGAGAATTCGCCATTGGCCAATACCGTCCACGTCCGGCCGTCGTTAGACGAGATAGAGAGCGTGTAGTCGAGCGGCATACCTTCCTTGGTGTCCTGCGACGGTAGGAAGCGCAACTTTCGCACCGTCATCTGTTTGCCCAATCCGATATACATCGATTGAACCGGACTGCCAGAACCGGGGAAGAAGATGTTGTAGTTAGACGACAGTTTCTCACCATTCTCTGGAGTATCGGCATCAATATCCGGTGCGAGGTAAGCGTTCATAGCTATAATGACTGGCGTCGCTTTTGAGTCGAGGACAGTCAGCCGTATCTGCGTGGTCTCGGTGGTGGGGAAGCAGAGAATGCGTTTGCGTCCGATGGTAGTCATGCTGCGCTGTGGTTCCTCCGAGATGACATCGTGCAACTCAGTCCATTTACCGCCTATAAGCGCCTCGACCTTGAACTTCTTAACGCGCTGTCCTTGGCGGATGTCCTCGCCAACCATCAAACGATTGAATGCCGTGGGGCGCTTGAAGGTCAGCGTCGACACTGTGGGTGATAGCTTACGCTTAGCCTTTAAGGGATGGTCGAAGATTTTGCGCACCATCTGATAGAAGACTGCGCCGCGAATGCTGTCTTCGGCGTGGATAAGGCCGTCCTTGTCAATGGGGAAGTTTAGCAGTAGTGTTGAGTTGCGCCCTACCGATTTATAATACGTTTCCATCAGTTTTGACAGGCTTTTCACGTGACCGTTCTCGCTGTCGTGATAAAACCAGCCGGGACGTATCGAGGTGTTCGTCTCGCCTGGGCACCACACGTCGCCGTCCTCCACGCCGTAGTGCAGCATGGGCCAGGTCACGTCGCCCGTACTGTTCAGCATACTCCAGTTAGTCTCGCCGATGTTGCCAGCCTCGGTACCCACCCAGCGCAGGTCACCACGGCGGTCGGCGCCGTCGTTCCAGATGACGCAGTGTGGTTGCAGCTCACGTATCATCTTGTAGGTATCGCCCCATTGGTAATAGCTCAGACGGTCGATGGTCCGCGTCTCGTCGGCACCGCCGTACCAGCCGTTGCCGCCGTTGGCGCCGTCGAACCACACTTCAAAGACTTCGCCATAGTTGGTCAGCAGTTCACGCAGCTGGTTGCGGAAATACGTGACATACACCGGCCGACCGTAATCAGGATGGTTACGGTCCCACGGCGAGAGGTAGACGGCGAACTTCAGCCCGTACTCGCGACAGGCGTCGGCAAGTTCGCGGACGACGTCACCCTTGCCGCTCTTCCACGGCGCATTCTTCACCGAATAGTCGGTGTAAGCCGACGGCCACATACAGAAGCCGCAGTGGTGCTTGGCGGTGAAGATGATGCCCTTCATGCCGGCGTTCTTGCAGGTGCGCACCCACTGGCGGCAGTCGAGCTTCGACGGGTTAAACAGCTTCACATCCTCGTTACCATAGCCCCACTCCTGGTCGGTATAAGTGTTCAGCGAATAGTGGATGAAGGCGTACATCTCCATATCCTGTAGCGCCAACTGGTTTTTGGTCGGTGTTGGAGCTGTCTGCCCGTGGGTGCCCCCCAAAGCACCCACCAGGCAGCAGATAACCAATAAATAACTCCTCATAGGCTTATCTTCCGATGTATTTCTTTCCATTCATGATATAAAGGCCGCGGACAGTTGTCGGATTGACCTTGACACCCATCAGGTTGTAAACAAATGCATCACTGGTCTCATTGTTGACGGAACTGATGCCCGTTGCATCCAGGCTGACGCAGTAAAGACGGAAGTTGTCAAGCTTATAACGGCCGGTGCAGTCCCACCAGTTCTCCTCGTAGTTGCGGTTCATGGCCACCTTGTTGTTATCGGTGCGAACGCCCAATGTCAGCTCCTCGTCCTTGCCGATGGTCACCTCGACAGTAAGTGTCGACATATTGCCCATATCGCCAGAGACACCGGTATTGTTGCTGTTTACCTCATCATAGCCGGCAAATGAACGCGAGACTTCCTCTGGATGGAGTTTGTCGAGTTCCGATGCGATATAGTATTCAGGTTTGCCATAATACTGGGCTACGTTGTTGACAAGCAGGCGTTGTCCTGTCAGTCGCGAGCATCCGCCGTCGTAGGTTACGTTCATATCGACCGTCACTTTGTAGGTACCGGCTGGCAGGCCCTTGATGGTCTGGTAGAGATATGCGTCGGGCACCGGTGCCGAAAGCAGGCAATAGGAGTGGGCGCCGTCTGTGGTATATTGGTTATCCTCAATGGCCGTCCAGCTGTTGATACCGGCGTCAGTAAGTTCCTGAGCGGTATGGCACTCCTTACCTTCAACCAGCATCGACCAGCCGTAAGGCACGGTATGGGCGGCACCGCCCACTGCCTCGTCGTTGCCGTAAGTATTCTCGAAGCTGGCGTTTGTGATGAGGGTTGTCAAGTCATCGCCCGCCTTTACGCCGCCACCTAACTTAGCCTCCGAGATGAGTTTCTCTATCTGATCGATGGCTGCAGCCACACCTGCATTGTCGAGCAAGGGGTATTCAGAGTCATAGTCGGCCTTCGTTGTGTTGTAAAGAGTCTGGAGTTGTTGTCCGGCAGTTGTCTGTAAGACTGTTGCGCTATTTAGTGTCTCCTGAGCTTGGGCCAACGTGACAGCCAACCGTTTGTATTCTTTGATACTGCCTGCAGCCTGGTCAAACAGTGTGATAAGGTCATTGGCAGCACCGTTGATATCGTCGTACTTGGCCTTCTGGCTTTCCAGTTTGACCTTGCCGGCAGCCATGGCTTCCTCGATGGCTTTGCGCACCACGCCTTCCATTTTCTGTTCAAGATAGTCATTGGCCTTTGTTAGCGCATTGTTCAGGTTGTCGATAGCCTCCTGTATATTGGCACCGACATAGATGAGACGGAGATTAGTGAAGCAATTCCAAAAACCATTCTGAGAGCAGTCGAATTCTATCTTTAGGGTATTGTCGGTGACGGTTGTCTCTACCACATTATTATATAGTCCCAAGGCAAAGAACTTGAGTGCCGTGTTGGCATCGTTAGGTACAAAGTAGTTGGCACCCTCGTAACCCTCCTTGATGTCGGTAGGACCGCAGGCAAACACGTTTTGGATAGTTACCTCGTCACTATTGAGGCGTATTTTCGACTTCACGTTGAAGGTTGGACTTCCATCACCGTTGTTCCAGTCAGCTTCTGATTGTGCCCAGTCCCAGGAACACCACTGGAAACCCTGCACTTCAAGCCGGTAAGTACCATTGGCAACGTTATCGAGAACCTGCTCGGCCTTCCAGTCGCCCCACCACTTCTCCATAATCTTCTTATCAGAGTCGATGCCGAAATCGTTGAGCGTAGCCTTCCAGCCACCGTTGGTATCGAAGTGTCCGTTGACTAGCAGATAAGTGACGTCGGTGCCAGCGGCAAGGACTGAGTTGGCTGCCTTGTCAATAAGGTCGGAGAGGAACGTGATAATGTCCTCTATCTGGGCATTGTCAAACGCGCGGTCCTTGATTTTCTCATCGAATTCATTCTCTAACAGGTAGTCGCCCAACTGATCCATAAGTTCCGACTCACCGCCGTCAGCGAGTGTCATCTCTGCCTTAGCCAGAACGTCGGCGAGTTTGACGTATGCATCTTTGTTGGCAAGCGCACTTTCGTAATCAGCCAGGAACGTGGTGAAGAGCGCTTCTTGAGCTTCCACATCGCCTGCAGCTATCAGTTCATTGGCCTTTTTGATGTCAGCAGCAAGCACGTTGGTGTATGTCACATTTACAACTTCCATCATCGCCTGTGCGCTGGCAATGAGTTGGTTCAGACGGTCGGCAGCAGGTTTCTCGCCGAAATATTCAAGTTTGAAGTCGAGAATGATACACTGGCCGACGTTGGTGCCCTCAAACATGATGCCCACTTCGGCCTCGCCGGTACGACATTCGAACTCGACCTCCGAAAGACCTTGCCACCAGCCCGTATCGGTAAGGAGCGACTTGAACATCTTATCGCCAACTTTGGCATAGATATAGGCTCCCTTGATGGGGTCGCCCTCTTCGCCGGTATGACGAATCCACAGGCCATAGTTGCCCAGCCTGTACTTACCGTTCTTCAAATCCTTAAGTTCTTGATATACCTTATTGTCGCCAAAAGCACTACCTGACCAGGAGCCGATTGTCTTATTGTCAGAATAGAAGCCTTGGCCGTCCCACTCGCCCATACCACAGAACGATGCCGGAACCATCGTCCATCCCGGCACGTCGTGACCGTCGCTTACCCAGTTTTCAGTCAGGTCGGCATTGCGCATATAGCGCTGAGTGACATCGCAAGGTCTTTCCTCCGAGGCGTTCTCGAAGCGCAACTCATTGAGATCGGCCTGCACGCTGGCAATAGCCGCATCGAATGCAGCCTTATCGGTAGCAGTGTTGTAGACAGCTACCAACGATGTCACATCGTAGCCATAGCCCTGCAGCTCGGTCATTACTTGATGAAGCGAAATTTTACCGATGAAATCGGCATATTTTGTCTCGGGCAGGAAATACCAGTCGAGGGCGCCTTCGCCTGCTTTGATAATCGGAACAATGGTCTGCGAGGTGTATGAGACGCCTGTCCACATATCGGGGTAGGCCGTCCACGAATAGGTGGCATCGCTCTTTGAGGGACGCAAGTAGTAGGAGCCTGAGGTTTGTTTCTCAATGAACCACATGGTGCCAGCCTCGCCTTCTCCGCCGTTGCATCCCACGTAATCAAGGTCGGCATACAGGAAGCCGTCAGGACCATAGAACGTCCAGTCGCCGTTGTCATTTTTCTCCATTAGGAAGGGCGTTCCCGTTTCAGAGGGAACCGTCTGCATGCCATAGACGCCAACGAACTTCTCGATGGAATAATTGTAAATGTAATACTTTTCACCGCTTACGGGCGAGACATCGCCAGGGACAGGTTTTTCCCACTCGGCAGCCATAGCGCAGAGGCTCGTTGCCAACAAAACTGTAATCAAGCACAGTACTTTTCTCGTTCTTTTCATGTTTGCTAGTTTTTAGGTTTTACAATCTGGCTGCAAAGATACTACCTTTAAAGAAAAACCATAGGCAACGATGTTTCCATTATGGGAAGTTATGTTTTCCCCTGTTGTTTTTTGATGCTTTTTAGATAGTCGCTGGGGGTTATGCCGTATTCGGCCTTGAAGTTCATCGTGAAACTCTTCAGTGAGTTGAAACCCACTGCGTAGGCTATCTCCGTAATCTGCATCTGCGAGCGTTCTAACAAAGCCCTGCCTCGTTTGATGCGTATTGTCCGGATGAATTCGGCAGGGCCTAATCCCGTAATGGCAATGAGTTTCTTATAGAGGAGCGAGCGCGACATACCTAACTGCTGACCTAACATCTCGACAGTGAGGTCCGTATTCCCCATTTGATCCTCGACCAGCTTGATGGCCTTCTGCAGGAATTGCTCGTCAAGTGGTGTGATGGTAACCTCGCTGGGATTGACGTCGAGTTTCTTTTTAAAATCCTGGTGGCTCTTTCCTGCCCACTCTACGAATTTCTCCTGCCGCAGTTTCAATTGTTTGCGGCGGCGTGCCCGCAACCACAGCAGGATGGCGGCGAGAACTATCAAGAGAGCATAGACAAGGAAGGCCCAGCCCGTCAGATAGAAGGGCCTGTTGACGTGAATGGCCAGTGTGCACACCTGGCTGTCGTTATCTTCGCTTACCTTTAGCAGCAGACGGTAGTCGCCGGGACTCAGACCTACCAGCGTAATATGGTTCTCCTCGGTGTAGGCCCAGTCGTTCATCATCCCTTCTATCTTGTAGGCATAGCGCAGTCGGTTGGCATTGTTCAGGATACCTGCAAAATAGCGGATGACGACGTGGTTCTCGTCATGGTTCAGTGTGATGCGCTCGGTAGTGGCATCAATGAAGCGGTCACCAGCCTTGACGCTGACGATAGTCGGAGCACCAACGGTTGGCTGTGTGACGACCGCCTCTTCCGGGCTGATGGCTGTGTACCCTTCGATGCCACCAAAAAGTACGGTTCCATCGACAGAAAGTGCCGACGAGTTTGCGTTGAAGAAAGGAGTCTGCAAGCCCTCGCGTACTGTATAGTTCCTGATGTTCCACTCCAGGGTTCCGTCCTGCCGCCTGTTTATCTCGAACCGCGATATACCGTTAGCAGTGCTCATCCAGAAGTGTCCTTGACGGTCCTCCACGATGCTCTTGATGCTGACAGCTCGTCCATTGACATAATAGATGGTGTCGCGTTGCATATCGAAGAGGGCAAGTCCTTCTCTGTGCCCTAACAGCAGAATGTCACGACCCTTATCGTAGTACGCGGCTGTGGCCATTTTCGGTTCCATCTCCTGCGTACCACTGAGGTTCGTGGTGTATCGCTGCGCCTTCTGCCCGTCGTAGATGAACAGCCCGTATGTCGAAGGTATCAGCAGGCTGCCGAACTTGTCACGGCAGAAGTCGGTGACCAAGATGTCGTTGCCCGCCTTGTCCTTCATCTCCTCATAGCTGCCCGTGTTCCTGTCTAACCTGACAAGCGGACTGATGGCTGAGCCGCACCAGATGCCGCCAAGGCTGTCGGTAGTCACGCACCACACGTTGTTTGTGGGCAGTTTGCCGTTGGACATGCTGTACTGTTCATAGCCACCGTTTGCCGACATACGGAACAGTCCTTCACTATAGGTACCCACCCAGATTGTACCCTCATTGTCTTCTGCGATGGCAGATACGGTGATGTTTGGCAGGGCGGTCTTCTCCGATGCGCCGTCCTTGTGCTCCACATACAGGCCGCCGCCGTCAGTGCCTATCCAGAGATTACCCTTCGAGTCACACAGCATCGTGCTGACGTCGCCATACTGGCGGCCTCGGCTTTGGAACATTCTCGGTGTGGCACTGGTATAGGAGATGCCCGTCTTGTAGTGGCCTGCCCAGACAGTGCCTTGACGGTCCATCGCCAAGGAGATGACGTTTTTGGAACTGAGCAGATGGGCAAAGCTGGTCATCTCAGCCGTCGTCTTGTTATAGACGATGATGCCTTTGTGGTCTGTGGCAATCCATAGGTTGCCCCGCCCGTCGTCCATCATGTCGCGAATAGCATTGTTCTTGGAGTCGGCGGTTCCTATCGTGGGAAGAGCTACCATCTGCTTCACCGCCTTTCCGTCTACGCTGTAATGACAAATCTTTTCATCGATGATGGAGAACACCCACAACGAGCGGTCGGCGTCGATAAACGTTCCGTAGATGTTGTCGCTGCGCTGCATCTCGGCAGGTAGCGTAAGCTGCCTCATCTGCCCATCAGCCACGCTAAATTGCCATACGCCCTGCTTGCCCGCTAACAGCATTGTCTCATGAGTGGCACTACAGGCGTAGAAATTCAGGTCTTCCGCATGGAACAGGGCGTTCTGCCACGACCGTGAGCTGCTGCTGTTCCAGTCGTAGTGCCACAGCCTGCCTTGTTGCAGAACCCACAGCGAACCGTCGTCGGCAACCTTCGCCCTGTAGGCTTGGTCTTTAACGTCGATTCCCAAATCCTTGAGCAATGCAGGCGCGTCGGCAATCAACTGACGCCTGTTTGTATTATAGATAAGGTATGCGTGCTGGCAATCTATCCATATATTTCCCTGTGCGTCCTCTTGCAACTCATCGATGGCCTCCCGCTCCTTCAACATCGGCTCCACCTCATAACCGTCATAGCGGTCAAGTCCCATGTCAGTGCCTATCCACAGAAAGCCCTTGCTGTCAACCAACATGCACTTCACCGTACTGCTCGACAGACCGTCGGCAGTGGTCAGCGAACGGAAACTGTAGAGGCTCTCGGCATGCGAGGCCACGACAGCTGTCAGGACGGATATAAACAACACAAATCGGCGCATGATGTATAGATGTGGACTGCAAAAATACGAAATTTTCTCCATATTTACCTCTTTCGGAAACATTTTTTCGCCTCAGTCCCGAAAAAAAGCACTACCTTTGCACCCAAAACAATGTAACGTATGAAGAAAGTACTGACCCTTTTATCATTTGTCATTTGGCATTTATCATTTAACAGCGCTGTGGCGCAGACTGCTGTGGACATCGCCCCCGAAATGGTGCCCGGCTGGAACCTCGGCAACACGCTGGAGCCTGGCCCTTGCAACTGGCTCTCCAACGAACTTGACTACGAGACGGCCTGGCAAGGTTCGAAGACCACGCAGCAGATTATCGACTTCGTCAAGGCTCAGGGCTTCCGCTCCGTGCGCATCCCCTGCTCATGGTATGTCCACATGGACCAGAACTACAACATCAGCCCGGCGTGGATGGACCGTGTGCAGCAGGTCGTTGACTACTGCATCAACGACGGCCTCTATGTCATTCTGAACGACCACTACGACAACGGCTGGATTGAGAAGTCGTTTGCCGGCCAGACGCCGTCGACGGTCAGCAAGAACTGCTCCATTCTCAGCATGATGTGGAAACAGATTGCCACCCGCTTCCGCGACTACGACCACCACCTGCTCTTTGCCGGCATGAACGAGCCCGACGCCGCTGGCGACCAGAGCAAGGACAAGGCCGCCGACATAGCCACGCTCATCAAGTACGAGCAGACGTTCGTCAATGCCGTCCGTCAGACGGGCGGCAACAACAGCCGCCGCGTGCTCGTCGTGCAGTCGCCATCGACCAGCATCGACCTGGCCTACCAGTACGACGTGATGCCCACCGATGCCACCCCCGGCGCCCTGATACTCGAGGTGCATTTCTATTCACCCTACAACTTCACCATGATGTCGAAGGACGAGTCGTGGGGCAACCAAGCCTACTACTGGGGTTCGGGCAACCACGTCGGAGGCTCCAAGCACAATGCCGCCTGGGGCGAGGAGTCCTACGTGCAGGAACAGATGAGGCAGATGAAGATGAAGTACACGTCGCGCGGCATTCCCGTCATTATGGGCGAGTTCGGCACGCTCTGGCGCACGATGCCGCAGGGCGAGAATCAGGAGAAGCACGACGCTTCAGTCTATGCCTGGTACAAGACCGTCTGCCGCTATGCCGTCCACAATGGCATCGTGCCCTTCGTGTGGGATACCAACTACTGCCAGCGCCCGTCGATGGACATCCTCAATCGCAAAACGCTTACCGTCTTCAACCAGAAAGCCCTCGACGGCATCATCGAGGGTTGCGCCTCCGTCAGCTGGCCCTACACTACTCAACTCTCACCTATTACCACTCACCGCAATCCATCACAAGTCTACGACCTTTCCGGCCGCCGGTTGTCCGGCGTCCCTCGTCATTCTGTCTACATTGTGGATGGGAAAAAGCGGTTCAGCTATTGACCAGCTTATCTGACGACGTACTTCTTCCCGTTGTTGATAAAAAGCCCATGACGCTGCGGACGGCTGTCCAGACGCATGCCCTGCAGATTGTACCAGTGCTGGTCGTCGCGTCTGTCATCGCGCATCATGCTAATGCCCGTACCGGGGCGGTTCAGAAATTCCTTCAGTACATAGAGTCCGGGCAATGCGCGGTGGCTGCTGTTGTCCCATAGTCCCCGGTTCACCCAGTTAGTCAGCACCTTGCTGCCGGGACCGTTGCCGTTCTCCTCGGGGAACCACCAGTACAGCCCGTTGACGTTGTCATGCTGCTTCAGTTCGGCTATCAGCGACTTCAGGTAGGCCGCCTGACCGTCGGGCGACACCGCCCACGTCTTCGAGAAGTCAGTGATACCTGTCGATGGCTGCCACTGATAGTAGTAGGCCGTCTCCACAATCTGCACCTGCTTGTCGGGAAAGGCCGTAGCCAGCTGGCGCAGCGTGCCGCCGAGCGTGGCCAGCGAACCGTGCCAGAAGGGGTAGTAGCTCAGTCCGATGACGTCGTAGTCGACGTCGGCCAGCCGCCGGTAGATGTCGGTCACCACGCCCGCCTGTCCGGCCCGCTCCGTGTGGATGATGATCTTGGCCTGCGGACACACCTCGCGGCAAGCCTTCGAGGCCTGCTGCAGCAGACCGGCGAAGCGGCTCCAGTTGGCGTCGGCCGACGTGTAGCAGCGGTTCTGCTTCGAGCCGTACGCTCCCCACAGCATGCCATAGCTAATCTCGTTGCCCGTCTGGATGAAGTCGGGCGTGGCGCCTGCCTCCACCAGCTGCTCCAGGCACTCCTTCGTATATTCATAGATTCTCGTCTTCAGCCCGTCGTCGTTCAGCGACAGCCAGTCGGCGGGCGTCCACTGGTTAGCGGGGTCGGCCCATGTGTCGCTGTAGTGGAAGTCGAGCATAAAGGCAAAGCCCTCGGCCTTGATGCGGCTGCCAAGGCGCACGACGTAGTCGAGGTCCTGGCACACCTGCGCATCGGTCGAGCCGTCGGGTGCCTTGCGCTGCGGGTTCACGAAAAGGCGCACGCGCTGGGCGTTCCAGCCCACCTGTTCGCTCTTCATGTATTTCAGCACGTCGTCAATCTTCGTCCCCTGCTGGTCGTAGTAGGCCACGCCCAGGTCCTCGTAGCTCTGCAGCACCGAGATGTCGCCGCCGACATACAGCTCCTGTGCCCTGGCGATAAGTCCAGCCATAATAATGGCCGCCAATAAAGTGTAATGTCTCATCATATATTTAATAACGCTTATTCCTCTTTTTTATTGTGATTGTTTCATCATCAACGAAAAAAGCAAGTACATCTTAGATATCCGCCCAGAGGAGAACATCGTGCAGAAACCCAACTGGCTGGCAGCACTGACAAGCGGGGGATTGAAGGAATATTATTTCTGATGATTTTTATATTGAAAACAAATAGATGTCGAACCCTCAAACGAAGAAAAGTGTTATGAGTCCATAAAATAGTCACATAAAATTTGGATGTTTTAGGATAACTTCGTATCTTTGCACTGCAAAAACAGTCGAACATTCCGACACCTTTTGCATCAAAGAAAACTTGATATCATAAATACGTGCATAGTCTGTTGATCGTGGCGGCTGTTCTGGCCGGTGCGTTCGCCAGGCGCCGCCTCGTCATAAAGAGGTGGCTCTTGGTGCGCGCGAGGCGGCGCGTCACGGAGAAATTTACAATTTACAATTTACATTTTTGGTTTTTCAATTCAGAAGCATAGATTTTTAAAGTATATATATTATTATAATAATATATATACTTTACACTTCTGCTACTATTACCTTACTCCTCGTCTCCTTACTCCCCGTCTCCTCGAAATGGAGCGAAAGCGAGACCAAAAATGTAAATTGTAAATTGTAAAAATCGCCGCTATCCCCTATAAATACAGGGGAAAGCGGCGATTTTTACATTAAAATGAAAATGTAAGTTCCCCCCCCACCTTCGCTTTTTCTAAAGAAAAACAGGCTGAAGGACAAGGCAGCCGAGAGCAGCAATTATTAATAAATAATGTGTAATTTCCGAATCAAATCACATTGCTTTCAGGAAATATTCGTATCTTTGCAAGCAATAGCAAAACGGTGTTGGCAATATTATGGCAAAAACGATACATACAATTCTTTACGATGATGTTCTTGAAGGGTCGAAGATCATCACCATGGATAACTGCGTATGTCAGCTCTTTGACATCAAGCGTGACTATGATGCACTTATCCGTGACGAAAAGGATGTTTTGTCGAGGCCGGCGTTGTATATCCTTCTGAATAGGGACAGCCGCAAAGCCTATATCGGCCAGACTGACGATTTTCCCGTGCGGCGGCTGTTCCTTTCAGAGGGCAGCCGCCGCACGGGGTTGATGGTCATGAGCGGCTTTCGCCGTCAATGAGGGTTGTTCAAATCGTTATTCGTACACTATCTCCACGTCTGTGAAGTCAAAGTCGGCGATGGAGAGCCAACAACTATGGCCTATCCTGTTATACCATGTATTGGGATCGACAGTTTGCGTCACCACCAGCCTATAGACGCTATATACACCCTGAAGCGGAACTTCGTAGGTCTTGGTGCCACTGTTGACCGTGGGTAAGGCGTGAGAAGGAGTAACTCCGGTATGGCGGTAGTCGAGCAATGCCCAGTTGGGGTCGGATGCTTGCTTCTTGCCGTAGAGCGCCCACTCCTGGGGGTTACGCCCTTTATGGCTTTCCACATCGTTGGGAACAGTGATAGTGTAGGACTTGACAATACAAGGTGAACTTGATGCGAAATCCACAATCCATTGACCATTTGTCTGGTAGGCAGTGGAACTAAACCACTTCGTATAGGGGCTGTGGTCAAAGAGGTAGTCAGCCACTTCGCCCTCGAACCCTCTGGAAGCCGTCCACCCTTTGGGCCTGTACAGCCAGAACTTCACTGCCTGCAAGTCATAATAGTTGGGGCGTACGACGTTGAACTGGCTCTTGATGTGTTGCACCTGATATTCTTGCCACTCCGTCTTGTTCGTGGGGTCGGCCTTCTGTTCGGCCAGCCACTTGTCAAGTTTTTCATGTTCCTCCCTCAGTCTGTGATCCACGTCTTCTGCTGAATAGCGTCTGTAGTTGGGCAGATAGATACGCGACATGACAAAGGGCGTGTCATAATCCTTAAGCTTGACGGTAACGGTGACTGTGACCTCGTAACTGGGAATCCACACTGGGCTGAGTGCCTCGCGTTCGACCGAAACGCTCGGGTTGCTGTAGAGGTCCTCCCACTTGCTCGACGAGAACTGTGTGGGCTCTAACAGATAGTCGTCGTCGCCGCGTCCTACAAGGTGATGAGGTGCCTTGCCTCGTTCCAAAGTGTAGGTATCCACATTCTCCCAACACTTCACGAAGGACATTCCTTGCTTGTCATCGGCTTCGTAGAGATAGTCGTAGACGGGGGTGTCGTTGGCAACGCCGGTGAATACTGAGCCACTATAGGCATCTCCTGGGTGTTCGTTGTTGCCCAAGCCGATGGCATTGCGGAAAGCGTTGTGGGAGTCGTGCTTGGTGCCCTTTCTGACACCGCAAACGGCCGTCACTCGTTTCCATTCAATCTGGTCTTTGGGGAACACGTTTGGATTGAGCACCACGTCTATGCTTCTGGGGTCGAGCGTGTATGCAACGCCCTTGTTGTCGTTGCCGTATTGAGGGAAGAGAGTTGTCAGTCCCGACATCTTGTGCGGGTCGTTATAGGTGTAAAGTCCGAGGCAGATGAGCGTTGGCGGTGTCCTGAGGTTCCACACACCCTGGCCTAGGGTGGAGTTTGTCACGTCGAACTGTGATATCGGGTAGGTGATGGTGCTCATGCCGCTGACAGTTCTTGAACCGCTGATGAGACCCTCGGTGTCGATGGTGCCGTCGACATACTGGCGGACAATGTATTCAGGCTGTGGCTCTTCTTGTCCGTAGTATTTGGCTTGCACCTTAGCCGCACTGGTGATGACATTGTAGCCCCCCTTTGCAGCGGCGATAGTCGATGTGACGGCTCCTATCCAGTTGCCCGTAGTGAGGTTGGTGATAAGGCTGGTGATGCCGCCGTAGGCCTCCTTCGCTTTGGTGACCAATCCGCCAAGCGAAGTGACCATCGTCTCCGGAGCATTCTTCTCCTTGATTTGGGCACTGAGTTTGCCGCGCAGCGACACCTGGCTGTTGCTCCACACGCGCATCTCCATACGTATGCGCTCGTTGAGGGTCTGGAAGTCTGGACGATACTGCGAGAGGTCTAAGTCGAAGGCCCACCAGCCTCCGCCCGGAGGTGCGAAACCGTCATTGGTCTTGGAGTCTACCCAGGGCGACACGATATAGCCGTAGTCAGTGCCACGGAGTCCGAGAGGCTCCTTGTTGACGATGTCCTGACTGATGGGGATACCGAACTTGTAGTTCTGTCGGAGGGCCAACTGCTTGGTGAGGGTCACCTCCCAGGCGTGGTCGTTGGCATCGGCCACGTTGAGGTCGTTGAGGAACACGAAGAAGCGTAGCAGACCCGTGAACTTGTTGTAGACGGCGAAGAAGTCGCGGTTCTTCACGTCGTAGGTGCCGATGGCATTGAACACGAGCTCCCATCCGTTGGCGGGCTGCAGGTCGTCGCAGAAGTTGAAGGGTAGATGGGTCGACACCGCTTCGTCTTCGGCCCAGGGCAGGGCCTCGCGTGTATAGCCGGCAGAACCGTTCTCGTCGACCATGTTGCCGGTGCCGGTGTAGCGGTAGATGAACTTCTGCTCGCGCCAGTTGTCGCGGGTGAAGGTCTTAGCGTTGATGTTGTATCCCGCCTCCGTTTTGCCAACGGCGTTCAACTGCGACATCGTCGCATTGTATAGCTTTTGCAGGGTCTCCGCGTTCATCACATTCTGATTATTAATGTTTGTGAGGGCTGCGCCGACCGTGGAGAGGACATCAAGCGGTGAGTCGCCGATGGCTTCGGCACGGGTGAGGGCTCGGGCGCTTGCCACTTCCTGCTCGTCGTCGTTGAAAGTCGCAACCAAGAAGTCCATGGCTGACTTAGAGATGAAGAACGCGCCGTTACCCTCTTCGCTGATGGGGAACAGGAAGAAGCGTTCCGTGCGCGACTCCTCGCCGAAGGCGTCACTATACTCGTCGTAGATGGCATCAAAGCCTACGAGCTGTTCCGTTTCTATCAGCGTCCAGTCTTTCTCGCCGTCGACGAAGGGCCTCCACTTTCCGGTGCTCTCTTCCACCTGGAATTCGCCTTCATCGTCGTAGAAGAGATCGTAGGCGATGAACGTTTTGTCGTCTTTGAGCGTCCACACCCTGAAGGTATTTTCCTCCATCATGTAGTAGCTGATGTCCAGCCACGGCAGTTGTGGCAAGAACTTGTTCATGTCTTCGATGGTAGTCAAACCATCAATTATGACTGGCTCTGGCTTCACGGGGTGGTCGATACTTTCGCTGCATGAGGTCAGTGTCACTCCGCCGCAGATTGAAAGGATGGCGGCGAGCATCCAAAGCTTTACTTTTCTCATGTCAATTCCAATTAGTCCCTTGTTTTAATAATTTGTGGTAATACCTATTAAATGATTGCGTTTTATTGTTGGTTTATCCATCTTTAGCATAATTTAGGTTTCAAAGATACTCTTATTTTTTGAATTATACAAGTAAATTAATGATTATTAATAACTTTTTGCGAATGTGACTACTCATGCACCAAGGATTGCTGAGTAGCTACAAAATAATTCCGTTTCGGCGCAGACCCTGAAACAGCGATTTGCGCCAAAACGGAATAAGTAGAGATGCTGAATTACTGTTGTCACAGCGGGACGGTTCTTTTGTGATATGTCCTGACACTTCAGAACTTCGACCGACTGATAAAAGAGGGTGTGAAAGATGGCACTATAAGTGTGACTGAGCAGTATGCCCCGCGTTTTATGCACAATTTCCGCCTTTTGTGCAGTTACAATTTTTAACATATAGAAAAGCGTCGTTTTGTTTGGAGCGGCGCTTTTTTCTTTGTACCTTTGCAGTCTGCACTTTTTCAAAAACTAAATATATAGGAGGACACAATTATGGAAATGTCAATTGATGAATTCCAGCGGCTGGCTGACGACAAGAGCATACTGGCAATAAGGATTGCCGAGCTGGAACGGCAGCTGGCCGAGATGACGAATGAGAACACAAAGTTGACCAATAGGGTGAAGGTTCTGGAGATGGCCAATACGGCGGTACAACTAGAAAACATTATGCTGAGGAACTACATTACGCTGTCGGTGGAGAAGATCAAGGCTTTTGTCGCCCGCCTGAAAGGCATTGAGCGCTTTGCATTCCTGAAGACATTCCTGGAATATGTGCTACCAAAGGAGCACTATCAGGAGCAGTTGCTTCTGGTGAACGAGGTGATGACGCCGCCCGATGAAAGGGCGACTGTCGAAAAACACAACCACTATGTGACAATGACGGGGAGCGATGCTATTTATAACGAGAACAACAAGGAACAAGCGATATGGGGAGAAAGATAACGATGACGGGGCGAAACGCCCAGTATGTTGAGCACCGGGGCGTGAATGCCACCCCTGATGGCGACAGGGAGATACGGATGGAGGGAGAAAAGGCCGTCTACACGGAGTATGCCTACGGACAGCCGGCAGCCCGGGAGAAAGAGGAACCGGCCGCGGGGGAGCCAGCGGACACAAGGCTGTTGCCGTCGGTGGTCGCTGAATGTGTTGAGCCGATAAGCGAGGAGGATTGTCTCGAAAGGCTGAAGCCCATCTTCTACAACAATGAGGCCGACGCAAGGCTGTTTATGAAGGAGGTTGCCGGTATGCAGCCCAACGATATTACTGACCTTGTGAACCGTTGGGTGCAGGAAAAGCGTATATCAGACTATGGGTATAGTCGCAAGGGGGCGCTTTGGAGCATCTTTAACGATGCGGGGATATACAA
>JAEEGK010006212.1_pt1 | contig 28797 bp, 23 predicted proteins | sample 8958771 | NCBI WGS metagenome assembly JAEEGK01 (sample SAMN16246547, study PRJNA631951) | gut metagenome | biome: gut microbiome; feature: rumen; material: SC-attached | host: Bos | place: Iran: Karaj | collected 2018-10 | reverse complement strand
GTGTGCGCGCGGCGGTTTTTGGGGGGCCGGGGGGGCCGGGGGGGGCGGGGGGTGGGGGGGCCGGGGGGGGACGGGGGTTGTGGGTCATTGAGGTGCATTGAAGTGTTCCCCTTGTCAAGGACACGTTTTCAAAGTGGGCACCCTGTTTTTGGACACGCCCTCATATGACACTCCTTTTTTGTATTATCAACAGGCTTTATCCCCAGCTTTTCAGGTTTTTTCTGTATGATTGGAAGAGTCGGTGTGTTAGGAATATCCAGCGGATATTCGCCTGTGGTTACAAAGTTGTAATACTCGTTCGGTGAAAGCTTGGCCAGATGCCACTGGTAACGCTGATTATTGTAATAGTCCACATAATCGTCAACGATTGCTAACACCTCGCTATATTTGGTGCAATCGGCCAATTTTTGTTTGATATGATCCTTCATGTGGCCAAAAAAGCTTTCCTGTGGAGCATTATCCCAACAGTTACCGCGACGAGACATGGACTGTCGTAAGCTCTTGCTTTTCAAGATGCTAATAAAATTATGGCTTGTATAGTGTACACCTTGATCTGAATGAACTATGGTTTTCGAATGAAGCGAAATCCCATGTTCATCGATTAGTTTGTTTACAGTTTCAAGGACAAAATCCACTTCCAGTGAGTTGCTCAGCACATAGGAAAGAACCTGTTTAGTAAATGCATCCAGTATAGTTGATAAATAGGCGAATGTACCGTTATAGGGTATGTATGTTATGTCGGTCAGCAGCACCATCCTCGGGCCGTAGCATTCGAATTCCCTCATCAACAGATTGTCAGCATAATTACTGGTCTTCAGAGCTTTGGCCATTCTTTTATAAGGATTTGGTCCTCTGAATGGGCAAACCAAATGGTACTTTAACATCAGCCTTCGGATCTTTTTCAGGTTCATGATTACCGGCTGATCCATATGAATCAAAGCCATGTAGATGCCTCGGGCGCCTTTTGAGTAACCATGTTTCTTGAAAGCTTTGAGAATAAGTTCAAAATCCTTTCGATCCTGAAGCTCCCGTTGCTCTCGTTTGGCAGAAGCCTTTGCCCAGGCATAATAGCCACTCCGTGAAACGCCTGCAATGGCACATAGATCCTTGACCGAGAGTGAATTATCGGATCGTTGAACGGCATTAGAGATGATTTCGAACATACAGGAAGAGTCATTCATGAGCACTTCACCTACTTCCTTGTAGTTCTGATTGAGGAAATTTTTTTTAAGAACTCGATTTCCTGCCGCATATAGTCTACTTCATGCCGTAGCCGTATAATTTCATCCTTGTCGGATAATGTTTTGGGTTTGCGTGGCTTTGTGTTAGGTGGCCCTTCACGCAACTCACCGAACCTTTCGTATTGTTCGCGTATGTGTGCGGGAATTCCCCATATACGCCTGTTGCCGAGTATTTCCGGATCGTACCCGTGATCGATTAGGATCTGACGCGGTAGGTTGCCAGCGTTGTATTCGGCGAGGAACAACTCCTTAAATTCCTTGGTGAAAGACAGTGTGTTTCGGTTTACTTTGAAAGTGAAAGGATTCTGACGAAGAATAGCAATCTCTTCATCGGTAAACAGTTTCTTGCTCATGATGATCCTCCTGAATCTGTCTCAAGAGTATCATATGAGGTAAGTCTTGTCCAAGAAATTAAGGTGTCTAAAAATGTGGGCCCCCACTTTATGGCGTGTCCACACTTATGGGGACAGTATAATGCATCCCAATGACCCACAACCCCCGTCCCCCCCGGTCCACCTTTACATTTGTTCTTTTTTACGCTATAGTTAGCCGTAGATAATTTGAGGCATAATTTAAAAGGAGAAGTCACTATGTATAAAACAACCGCTAAAGTAGAAGGCATGATGTGCAACATGTGCGAGGCTCACGTTCAGGAGGCTGTCAGGAATGCCTTTGCCGGGGCCAAGAAAGTGAGCGCCGATCACAAGAAGGCAGAACTCACTTTCCTGACAAAAGAGGCTCCGGATATTGAGACGCTCAAAAAGATCATAACCGACACAGGGTACACATTTGGGGGCGCACAAACAACTGAAGATTAAAAAGATTTGGAGAGGATCAAAAGTCCTCTCCGAATCTTTTATATTCATTAAAAATTAATAAACTTTTTTAAGCGTCTATTGACTTTCACACTCAATCATTTATGATTCAAAGGGACAACAAAGAGTAAGTGTTTTTAATTAAATATTTTTCCCTACAGAAAACAGTACTATATCATAAGGAGTTAAAAACTATGTTTGAAGACGTTAAAAAAATCATTGTTGAAACACTTGGCTGCACAGAGGATAATGTTACGCTTGATGCGAACCTTTTCGACGATCTGGGTGCCGATTCTCTCGATGCTGTGGAGCTTTCTCTCTCTATCGAGGAAAGTACGGGTATCTCGATCGACCAGGATGCTATGGTAAACATCAAGACCGTGGCAGACATCATGAACTATCTCGAGGAGCACAAGTAATTCGAGTGTCACAAGAAGCTACTGCTTCAGTGAAGTGTAGGACGAGAGATCAGAGGCGGTTACAGACCGTTTCTAAAGAAGAGAGGAGAATCATATGACCGGAATCAAGATTCTTTCGACGGGCAGCTGCGTACCCAGCCGTGTTATGACAAATGATGACCTTGCGCAGATCGTGGAAACAAGCGATGAATGGATCCAGAAGCGTACCGGCATGAGCGAGAGACATTATGTCGGAGAAGGCGAGGACATGACCTATCTTTCCGAGATGGCCGCTCGCGAGGCGATCGAGCGCTCGGGTATCGACAAGTCCGATATCGGCGTGATCATCGTGAGCACCGTTTCGGGAGAGTATTATTCTCCTTCGACGGCGTGCCTTTTGCAGAGCAGACTCGGGCTCGTTCATGACCTTGTTGCCCTGGACGTGAGCGCAGGCTGTTCGGGATTTATCTTCGGACTTGAGACCATCAGAGCGCTTATGCTGGCCAGGAACGCTAAAGCCGGTCTTATCGTCGGTGCCGAGGTGCTCTCAAAGAAGCTCGATATGACTGACAGAACCACATGCGTGCTCTTCGGAGACGGTGCGGCCGCTGCGGTTGTGGCTCTTGACGAGAGACCCTATTTCTCTGAGATTGGCGTTGACGGCGATGAAGAGATGATCAACATCAAGGTTTCGGACGGTCACATCCACATGGACGGCCAGGGAACCTACAAATTTGCGGTAAAGACTGTTCCGGAAGTGATAGAAAAGGTTGTGGAAAAGGCCGGACTCACGTATGATGATATAGATCACTATGTGCTCCATCAGGCGAACCTCCGCATCATCGAGTCTATCGCGAAGAAGGTGAACCAGCCCATGGAGAAATTCGTGGTCAACATCGAGAAGTACGGCAATACCTCGGCGGCAAGCGTCGGGCTGGCGCTTGACGAAGCGTACAAGACCAACCGCATCAAAGAAGGCGACAGGACGCTGCTGTGTGCATTTGGCGCCGGACGTACGTGGGGTACTGTGATCATATAAAAAAGGATACATAAAATGCTATTGAACGAACTTACGGGTACACAGTACCCCATCATACAGGGCGGTATGGCAAATATCGCCACAGGCGCCTTCGCCGCATCGGTTTCGAATGCGGGAGCTCTCGGGCTCGTCGCTTCGGGCGGCATGAATGCGGAGGATCTGCGCGCGCAGATAAGGATCTGCAAGAGCCTCACCGACAAGCCTTTCGGTGTGAACCTCATGCTCCTCAACCCCGACGTTGACAACATCGCACAGATGCTCGTCGAGGAGAAAGTAACGTTTATAACCACGGGCGCGGGTAATCCGGCCAAGTACATGGCGGCCTGGAAGTCGATCGGCGCGAAGGTGTTCCCCGTGGTCGCTTCGGTAGCTCTTGCGAGGATAGCGGAGAGAGCCGGCGCGGACGCAGTAATCGCCGAAGGCGGTGAGTCGGGCGGACATGTCGGCGACATGACGACCATGACGCTTCTGCCCCAGGTGGTTGATGCGGTGGGCATCCCGGTGATCGGTGCGGGCGGTATCGCCGACGGCAGACAGATGGCGGCAGCGATGCTCCTCGGAGCATGCGGCGTGCAGATCGGGACCTGCCTCCTCGTATCCGAGGAGTGTCCGATCCATGACAACTACAAACAGGCACTTATCAAGGCCAAAGACAACTCGACCACCGTTACGGGTCGCAGCCAGGGCGCACCGGTGCGTATCATAAAGAACGAGATGGCGCGCGAATACCTGAAGCTCGAAGCGGCCGGTGCCGACAGGGAAGAGCTCGAGAAGATCACCCTCGGCGGTCTGAGACGTGCCGTACTCGACGGAGACATGATCAGAGGCTCCGTGATGGCCGGTCAGGTCTGCGGTCAGCTAAAGGAAGTAAGACCGGTTGCAGACATATTAAAAAATTTGTATAATGGAGCGGTGGAAATCTTAGGCCGCGCCAAAAATCTCCTATAAGGAGTTTGAGATCATGAAGATTGGATTTATGTATGCCGGCCAGGGAAGCCAGCGTGTCGGCATGGGACAGGATTTTTACGATGAGTCCGAAGTGTTCCGCACATCCCTCGATGCTGCGGCAGAGTCTCTTAAGGGAGAGCTCGGGCTCGACATAAAAGAGCTCAGCTTTAACGGCCCGCTCGAGAAGCTTTCACTCACAGCGTACACACAGCCCGCGATGGTTGCTTTTGCCGTGGGAGTGACGAAGGTGCTCGCTGCGGAAGGGATCACCCCTGAGTACGCTCTCGGCCTGAGCCTCGGAGAATACTCGGCGCTTTTTGCGGCCGGGATCCTCTCGGAGCAGGACGTGGTGAAGCTCGTGGCCAAGCGCGGGGCATTTATGACCCGGGCGGCAGAGGGGCTTTCGGTCGGGATGGCAGCCGTACTCGGAGTAGAGCGCACAGTGATCGAAGAGTGCTGCGCCAAGGCAGGTGCCGAGACAGGCAAGGTTGTTTCGGCAGCAAATTACAACTGCCCCGGCCAGATCGTCATTTCGGGCGACAAAGAGGGCGTTGACAGGGCAACCGGGCTCCTTAAGGAAGCCGGAGCCAAAAGGATCGTTCCGCTCAATGTCAGCGGTCCGTTCCATACAGCGCTTATGAAACCCGCCGGAGATCTCCTTGCGCAGGAGATGAAGAACTACGGGTTCGGCAAGGGCAGTATTGAAGTCGTTTATAACGCGATCGGAAGAGCGAAGAACGCCGGCGAGACTGTTCAGGAGCTTCTTGAGAAGCAGGTACAGTCGCCCGTTTACCTCGAGGATTCGATCAGGTTTATGGCACAGCAGGGAGTCGACACTTTTGTTGAGATCGGCCCCGGCAAGGTTTTGAGCGGATTCGTGAAGAAGACTCTCGGTGCCGATGTCAGGATCTTTAATATCGACACTGCCGAGGATCTGAAAACGGTCACTGCAGAACTAAAAAATTAACCCCGACGCCGGACTTGATAAAAGAAAGTGTGTCCGGCAAGGGATCAGAAACGGTTTTTGACCGTTTTCGACAGGAGGAAGAATGAGCGTAGCTTTGGTTACCGGAGGCAGCAGAGGAATCGGACGCGTGATCGCGCAGACTCTCGCCGAAAAAGGATTTGACGTCGCAGTCTGCTACGCAGGCAACGAAGCGGCAGCGAAGGAAAGCGTTGCGGCATGCGAAGCGGCGGGCGTGAAGGCCATATGCGTTAAAGCGGATGTAAGTAAGCAGGAGGACGTCGACAACATGTTTGCGGCTGTCAAAGACCGGCTCGGAGCAGTCGATGTGCTCGTCAACAACGCAGGCATCACACGCGACAATCTTATGATCCGTATGTCTCTTGACGATTATGAGGCAGTCCTTGACACCAACCTCAAGGGCGCGTTTCTCTGCACGAAGGCAGCGATCAAAGATATGATGAAGAGCCGTAAGGGCAAGATCATAAACATTACATCGATCGTCGGGATCACCGGCAATGCCGGACAGACAAACTATGCCGCAAGCAAGGCGGGCCTTATCGGACTCACAAAGTCCGTTGCGCGCGAGTACGGCGGCAAGGGCATATGCGTTAATGCCGTGGCACCCGGCTTTATCGAGACGGAGATGACGGGAGTTCTTCCTGAGGCAGTGAAGAACGATTACCTCTCACGTATCCCTTTGAAACGCTTCGGAGATCCGAAGGACGTTGCGAACGTCGTGGCTTTCCTTGCGAGCGGGGATTCCGATTATGTTACGGGACAGGTTATTGAGGTCACGGGAGGCATGTGACCGGAGGTGTTCCGGAGACGGAGGGGTTGCGTTAACATGCGTGGGAGATAAAACCCAAAGGAGATTCTGTAAATGAGAAGAGTGGTTATAACAGGTATGGGTACCGTGAATCCGCTTGCGAACAACGCACCGGACACATGGGAGAGCGTTAAAGCCGGCAAGTGCGGCATCGCACCCATTACCAGATTTGATACAACAGAATTCAAGGTAAAGCTTGCGGCTGAGGTCAAGGACCTCGACAGAGTGGAGATCCTCGGAGTCAAAGAGGCGAAGAGGATGGACCTCTACTGCCAGTACGCCTGTATTGCAGCCATGGAGGCTGCCCGCGATTCGGGACTTGAATTCCCGCCGAAGGATGCCGATCGTTGCGGATGTATCATCTCGTCCGGTATCGGCGGACTTTCGACGATCGTTGACGAGGAGTGCAAGGGCGGCGAGAGAGGTTACAAGTTCATCTCTCCCTACTTCATCCCCATGGCCATCAGCAACATGGCGGCAGGTCAGATCGCGATCCAGTACGGCCTCAAGGGCATCTGTACTGCTGTCGTAACAGCATGTGCGGGCTCGAACAACGCCATCGGCGAAGCGTTCCACAGGATCCGCTACGGTCATGAAGACCTCATGTTCTGCGGCGGTGCGGAGAGCGTTATACTTCCCCTGGCCGTTGCGGGCTTCCAGTCCATGAAGGCACTCAGCACGAGTGAGGATCCGAACCGTGCATCGATCCCGTTCGACAAGGAGCGCGGCGGCTTCGTCATGGGCGAAGGCGCGGGTGTGCTTGTTATCGAGGAGCTTGAACACGCGCTTGCACGCGGAGCCAAGATCTACGCCGAGATCATCGGTTACGGTACGAACTGCGATGCACATCACATCACGGCACCCGCACCCGACGGTGAAGGCGGAGCAAAGTGTATAGAGCTTGCGATCAACGACGCAGGTATCAAGAAAGAAGAAGTTGATTACATAAACGCTCACGGAACAGGCACCTCACTCAATGATTCCGGTGAGACACGTGCGATCAGACGTGCATTCGGCGAACATGCGGATAAGCTCATGGTCAGCTCGACCAAGTCGATGACCGGTCACCTGCTCGGTGCTGCCGGCGCGATCGAGGCGATCATCACATCGCTCGCACTTCAGAACAGCTTTGTTCCTCCGACGATCAACTACAAAGAGCCCGACCCCGAATGCGATCTCGACATCGTGCCCAACAAGGGCCGCGAGTGCGATATAAACATTGCGCTTTCGAATGCACTCGGTTTCGGAGGGCACAACGCAAGCATTTTATTTAAAAAATATATCTGAAGCGGTTCATACCGGGGACACACACGGCTTTTACCCGGTGTGAGAGCGCAGAAGCGCGATAACGCTTATGAAGGGAGCTTTATATAATGACTTTGGATTCGGTACAGATACAGGAGATCCTGCCTCACAGATATCCTTTTCTTATGGTAGATAAGATCACGGAGTGTGAGCCGGGAGTGGCAGCAAAAGGGGTCAAGTGCGTTACTGCGAACGAGATGCAGTTTATGGGACACTTTCCCGGACATCCCGTGATGCCGGGAGTGCTCATCATTGAGGCACTTGCACAGGTCGGAGCGGTCGTGCTCCTCACACAGCCCGAGAACAAGGGCAAGATCGCCTACTTCGGGGGTATAAAGAACGCAAGATTCAGAAAACAGGTCATGCCGGGAGACGTACTCGAGCTTGACTGCAAGATCACCGCTATCAAGGGTCCCATGGGCCGCGGCGAAGCGGTAGCCACCGTCGACGGACAGGTTGCGGTAAAGGCGGAGTTCTCTTTTGCACTCGGAGAGTGATCTGCAGTAGATTTTACGGCGGAAAAGATGTAGACTTATACTTATGGATGTATAATAGGACTATACGGAAGAAAGCCTGATGCTTCGCTAAAGTGTTTGGCGAGGGATCAACGGCGAAACACCGTTAAAGAGGAGAAGACTATGCTTGAAAAATCGTTACTGGATGTTCACACCAAGCTCAAGATCCATTTTTACCAGGAGATGTTCAAACGTCTCAACAGCCGCGAGACTTCTCTGTCGACAGTGGAGACCTTCTGCGTTGAGGTGATACATGCTCTCGGGGAGCCCACAGTCGCTCAGTTCTCCAAGTTCATCAACGTTTCGTCTCCGAACGCAACGTACAAGGTGAACAGCCTCATCAAGAAGGGCTACATCGAAAGGATCAGGTCTACGGTTGACAAACGTGAGTATCACCTGCGCGTTACCGACAAGTACTGGAATTACTACGCACTCTCGAGTAACTACGTGGACGAGGTGGTGCGTCGTGCGCGCGAACGCTTTGAGCCCAAGACCGTCGAAGAACTCGACACCTTCCTCACGATCATGTCAGAGGAGCTTATGAACGATGTGCCGATCTCACTCGAGGTACCCAAGAAGAAGAGTGAAGAGACCTCGTGAGCGTTATGCGAAAGAATGTGTGTGATCTCGTAGACGCTATGAGGAATAGTGAGTGAGATCACATAAGCGTTATATTGAAGATCATAGTGGGATTCCTCATATGGCCGGGAACTGCCGTATGAGGAATTTTTGATATATTTACATCACAAACCTCATGTGCTACAATATGCAACGATGTTTTTCGGAACTAATTAATTTTTCACATATAAAGGAGTACCATCATGAATCTTTCACCACTTCAGAAGGCTCGCTACGCATACGCTCCCAAGCTTCCCGGAATGCTCCGCGCAGGTATCGCGAACATCACCGTGAGCGAAGGCAAGGAAACAAACAGCGTTGCTGATTGCGACAAGATCAAGGCAATGTTCCCCAACACCTACGGCAAGAAGGAGATCACCTTCGTTAAGGGCAGTAACAACGCTCCCGCAAAGAAGCAGGTAGTCGGTGTTATCCTTTCCGGCGGACAGGCACCCGGAGGACACAACGTAGTTTGCGGTCTTTACGATGCTCTTAAGGCTGCCGACAAGAACAACGTTCTTCTCGGATTTAAGGGCGGCCCCAGCGGACTTCTTGAGGACAGCTACATCGAGTTCACAGACGACTACATCGATCAGTTCAGGAACACAGGCGGTTTCGATATCATCGGTTCCGGCAGAACAAAGCTTGAGACTACAGAGCAGTTCGCCGTTGCTTCCGAGGTTTGCAAGAAGCATGGCATCACAGCTATCGTTATCATCGGCGGTGACGATTCCAACACCAACGCAGCCGTTCTTGCCGAGTACATGGCAGCAAACAACACAGGCGTTCAGGTTATCGGTTGCCCCAAGACTATCGACGGTGACTTAAAGAATGAGGACATAGAGGCTTCGTTCGGTTTCGATACAGCAACAAAGACATACAGCGAGCTCATCGGTAACATCGAGAGAGATGCCAACTCCGCCAAGAAGTACTGGCACTTCATCAAGGTTATGGGTCGTTCGGCTTCTCACGTTGCACTTGAGTGCGCACTTGAGACACAGCCCAACATCTGCCTTATCGGTGAGGAAGTTGCAGCCAAGAAGATGAGCCTTTCCCAGATCGCCGACATCATCGCCGATTCGGTTGAGAAGAGAGCGGCAAACGGCAATAACTTCGGTGTTGCTATCATCCCCGAGGGTATCGTAGAGTTCGTTCCCGAGTTCTCAAAGCTTATCGCTGAGATCAACGAGCTCCTTGCAGGCGAGAACACAGCTAAATTCAATGCACTTCCCGACTGGGCAGCTAAGCATGACTTCATCAAGAAGGGTCTTACTGCAGAGTCATTCGCAGTATTTGATATCCTTCCCGAGGAGATCGGCAAGCAGCTCTTCCTCGAGAGAGATCCTCACGGCAACGTTCAGGTTTCCCTCATCGAGTCCGAGAAGCTCTTCGCTCTTCTTGTTGCAGACAAGCTCGCAGCAAGAAAGGCAGCCGGCACATACAAGGGCAAGTTCGCCTCGCAGCATCACTTCTTCGGTTACGAAGGAAGATGCGCATTCCCTTCGAATTTCGATTCGGATTACTGCTACTCACTCGGATACAACGCATTCATGCTTATATCATACGGCTACAACGGCTACCTCTCGAAGGTTTCCAACATCAGCAAGCCTGCTGAGGAATGGGTTGCCGGCGGTATGCCCATCACAAAGATGATGAACATGGAGCGCAGAAACGGTGCGGACAAGCCCGTTATCAGAAAGGCTCTCGTTGAGCTTGACGGCAAGCCCTTCAAGTACTTCGAGGCACACAGAGAAGAGTGGGCTGTTGAGACAGCATTCACATATCCCGGTGCTATCCAGTACTACGGCCCCGCTGAGGTTTGTGACATCACAACCAGAACTCTTGCACTTGAGAAAGGCTGATTAAGGTTTAACTAAGGGTGGTCCCTTGGGGACGGGGGTTGTGGACCGTGAATTCGATGGTCCACAACCCCCGTCCCCAAGGGACCACCCTTTTTGTATCATCCCACAGTAAACCCCTTTGCTTGAATGCCTACTCCGTTTGTGCTATCATCAAAATACGTATACGCCTGATAAACAGTTGTGTTTTGGGCGAGAAAACGACGGCTGTCAAAACAGCCGTTAAAGAGGAGGCAAGCAGAGATGGATTTCAGCGAATTGATGAACAATCGATTTGGAGAACCGGCGATAATACTCGCAGTCTCGGGTGGCGGGATCAAGCCGGTTGAAATAAACGACAGATTCCTTCACGAAATCGGGATGAACATCGACAAGAAGGACTATCTTTCACGCAACTATCTTGCTGCATTTTCCGAGGACGGCCTCGCTACCTATAAGAAGGCGGTCAATGATGTCTGCAACGGAACAGAGGAGATCAGGCTTGAAACATGGCGCCGCCTCTTGTCAAACTGCTGCGGTGAGGAGAATATCTGCATCAGAAGCCGTATGATAGATCTCGGTGCTGAGAACGGGATCCATTACGTATATGAAGGCATCAGGAATGTCACGCTCGAACATTATCACCCCTCGGTCGATGTCGACCACAAGGATATGTTCGCGAAGACGGCTGAGACAAATAATATCTACTACTGGGAGTACACTATAGCGACTCACGAGATGCGCCCCTGCTTCAGGTGCATGCGAGATCTCGGCCTTCCGGCAGTTGTAAAGAACTACCCCGAACCTGCGATCGACGCGGGAATCTTCCCACTTGATTACGCCGACATGTACCGTGACTGGCACTGGCAGATCGAGGAGAAGGGCGTTCCGGGGTTTGAGGGCATCATTCCGCTGACCGTGGCGAGGATCCCCTTCAGAGTCAAGCTCACGACCGAGTACGATGAGAACGGCAAGCCGGTCAAGATCCTCGGCTCCGCTACGATCATCCCCGAGACCGAGAAAAAGAGGAACGACCTCGACGATTCGATCATCTCGACCCTGGCTAGGGAGTACAGCGGTATTTACCTCGTCGATCTCGAGAAGGACGAGATGAGTACCATCATCGAGGATGATAAGGTCAAGGGCCTGATTCCCGGAAAGTGCAAATATTCCGAAATGGTCAAGAGGATCCTTGCAAAGTATTCCGATCAGGCGGATGAGAACGTTACTTTCTTCGGCAACATCGACTTCCTCAGGAAGGAATTCTTTAAGGAAGGCGCCCGCAGGGAGATGAACTTTAAGATCAGTGAGCACGGTCCCTGGGCGAGACTCATGTGCCGTGCCGTTGAGACCACGGACGACGAGGTCTCCAAGATGCTCATCACCTACACGCTCCTTGACGATCACCGTTCACAGAAGCTTGATGACGACAGGACTATCGCACTTCAGAAGAAGGAGCTTGAGGAACGTCAGGGCAAGCTCATGGAGGCTGTCGACGAAGCAAATCGCGCCAACCGAGCGAAGTCGGACTTCCTCGCCAAGATGTCGCATGAGATCAGGACCCCCATGAACGCCATCATGGGCATGAACGAGATCATCATGAAGTCGGACGTGAGCGACGAGATCCGCGGTTACGCGACTGACGCATATCGCGCCTCAGAGGGTCTCCTTTCGATAATCAACGAGATCCTCGACTTCTCAAGGATAGAGAGCGGAAGGTTAGAACTGTGCAACGAGAGGTTCGATCTCGGAGCCTTCCTTTGCAGGATGTACAATATGTTCGTTATGCGTGCCGAGGGTAAGGGACTTGCTCTTACGATCGACGCATCGCAGGATCTTCCCCGCTACGTGACGAGCGATGAGAACCGCCTGATGCAGGTTCTCAACAACCTTGTATCGAATGCGGTCAAGTACACCGACAGCGGTGTGGTTACGATGAGGGTTTCCTCCAAGGCCGACGGTGAAAACGCACGTCTTGTCACGTTCGAGGTCGAGGACACGGGACGCGGTATCAGGGAAGAGGATCTTTCGAAGCTGTTCCAGGCATTCGAAAGGATAGATGTTCAGAACAACCGAAATATCGAGGGTACGGGTCTCGGACTCAATATCGCATATCGTATCGTTGAAAAGATGGATTCGAAGCTTGAAGTGGAGAGCGAGTTCGGCAAGGGCACACGCTTCTTCTTCACTGTTCGTTTCGAGTGCGATCCTTATGTTCGCATGGGTGACTTCCATTCGTGCAACACGGTGACTGCTCCCGAGAACGAGAAGCCGCTCTTTGTTAACCCCGACAAGAGGATCCTGGTTGTCGATGACAACATCGTCAACCTCAAGGTCATCAAGGCACTCCTTAAGGATTCGCAGATGACCGTGATCGAGGTCACATCGGGTGCACAGGCTCTTCGTGCGGCAAGTACCAGAAAGTTCGACCTGATCTTCATGGATCACTACATGTCAGGGATGGACGGCGTCGAGACACTCTTCAGGATCAGAGAGCAGGAGGACGGCCCCAACCACGACACTCCCGTTATCGCCCTCACGGCGAACGCGATCAAGGGTGCCTACGAAAAGTACAGGGAGCTCGGCTTTGTGGATGTCGTATTTAAGCCCACAACCCTGAGCGACCTCAACGAAATGTTGTGGAAGTACTGCTAGTATGCGATAGATGATGGTCCCTTGGGGACGGGGGTTGGTGGACCATGAATCCCAATGGTCCACCAACCCCCGTCCCCAAGGGACCATCTCAAAAGTATAGTTGAATATCGTGCAGCGTTTGTGTATAATACGGCTGTTGAACAAATGAATAACGTCTGCTTCGACTCTCAGCCTGCCGCTGCTTTGCAGCAAGCGGTAAACGACGTCTCATAAGCGTCGCGCTCGGCGAAAGGGTTGGAACCCTAAAGGTTCCTGAGAGGAAAGTGCGGTGAAAATCCGTCGCAACCGTCATTACTGTGATCGGGCCCCGGCCCGTCAGTCAGGATGCTTGACGCAGCAGACTTGTGCGGACATTTTGGATATGGGAGATGTCGCCTGATGAGCCTGCTGTCGGCGGGCTTTTCTTGGTGACCCTCTTGCCTTCCGGGCAGAGGGTTTTTCTTTGCTGTGCAGAACGGCATTCTCAAGACTTTCAGGATCCTCCGTACCCGGTGTAGCGGACTGTTTAAACCGGGGCTACTCCCCGAAAGAGCATTCGGCGCGGTTTGCCGTTTTTTATGACTGTTATACATTTGATCGTTAACAAAAAGTACAAAGAGAGGTATGATCATGAAAAAAACACTCACAATCCTTTTGACACTCATCATGATCCTCGGCACCACATGTCTGGCAGTTTCTGCAGACGAGGGTGTTAAGGTTCGCGTTTCGATCGCTGATGGCAGCGGCAAGCTCGTTGTTGCTTACAAGCAGGTCACCGTTACCGATACTGACGGCGACGGTGCGCTCACTATCAGCGACGCCCTTTACGCAGCACACGAGAAGTTCTACGCTGACGGCGCAGAAGGCTACGGCACATTTGAGAGCGACTACGGTCTCAGCCTCGGCAAGCTCTGGGGCGAAGAGAACGGCGGTTCTTACGGCTACTATGTAAACAACGCTTCCGCATGGAGCCTTGCAGATCCCGTTTCCGAGGGCGATCATGTTTATGCATTCGTTTACACAGACCTCACATACTGGTCGGATACCTACAGCTGGTTTGAGAAAGCTTCCGTTAATGCAGATGCCGGCGAGGAGATCGAGCTCACACTCAAGTACGCAGGCTTCGACGCTGATTGGAATCCCGTTGAGAGCGTTGTTGAAGGCGCAGAGATCACAGTTGACGGCGTAGGCACCGGAGTCTTCACAGATGAGAACGGTCAGGCAGTCATCACCATCGAGGACAGCGGCAAGGCTGTTATCAGCGCCAAGTCCGATACAATGACACTTGTTCCCGCTGTCTGTGTTGCAACAGTTAGCGCCGATGACGACGTTGTTGTAGCAACCGAGCTTCCCAAGACAGGCGTTGCCGACACATTCGGTTTCGTATTTGCAAGCCTTGCACTTGTAGCCGGAGGCGCTGTGCTCACCCTCATCGCAAAGAAGAAAGAGCAGATGGCATAAAACGCCCGGATCTGCCGGATAAGGTATATGAAACATAAAAGCATTTTTCTGTTGATAGCCTGCCTTTTGGTGGCGGCATTATTCGGAACAGATACAGTGAAAGCGGATACCGTTGATGACGTGAGGAGCGTCATCGACGGTATTGCCATGTTTAAAATGAGCGAGAGCGGCGCGTCCGACTTGCAGGAATGGGCCGACGGTGCGCTCTGTGAGGGTGCCGGTGCGGATGCCGACGCTTATGCATTCGCCCTTTACAAGCTCGGCAAAGCCGACGTTACCGCATATAAAGAAGCGCTCAGAAAATATCTCGGAGAGAACACCGTCCGCTCGGCAACAACCAGGCTCAAGTACGCGCTGTGTCTGCTCATGGGAGAAGAGGTGAATCGGCCGTGTAAGGATCCTTATATTACCGCTACACTGGAAGACAGTGTAGGCAAACAGGGGATCATGAGTCTTGTTTACGGATTGCACCTTTCAAATTGTTGGTGTAACGCACCGGAGTACCCGCCATTCAAGCTGGTTGATGAACTTATGTCCCTTCGTCATGAGGACGGAGGATGGTCCGTGATGGGACAGTACAGCGATGTAGATGTAACAGCAATGGTGTTACAGTCTTTTGCTTACCTCAGAAAAACGTTGTATAACGACGTGTACGGTTGGGTGCAAGTATACGAGGGCGAAGCTCTCGAAGAGCATCGGAAACTTTATGAGAAGATAGAAGACGGCGTCAGGACGGGCCTCACCTTCCTTTCAGGCAAACAGAACGAGACGGGTGATTTCGCAGGCTTCGGAAGTGACAATGCGGAAAGCACCGCACAGGTACTTATAGCGCTTTCGTCACTCGGAATTGACGGTGCGAGCGACCCTGATTTTGTTAAGAATGGCAATTCCGTCGTCGACGGGATAATGCGCTACCGACTCCCCGACGGCTCCTTTGCACACGTGCTTGGCGGTGACTCTAACCCAACAGCCACCTCACAGGTATTCACCGCGATGGCATCCTATATCTGCTATCAAGAGGGAAATATTTACTACCGTATTTATGCATCCGAAGAACTCCCCGAGGAGTCATCCGATGCGGGAAGCTTGAAAATAGAGTTTCATTTTCAGGAGAGCACAGAAGAATCTGAAGTGGGGAGTAAGGACAGCCTGAACTCTGAAGCTGTTGATATCGCAGGAAGTGCAGATTCACAGGCGGAACCGGCACCGGATTCTGATAATAAAACAGTCGCAGAAAATCAGAAAAAAGCTGTAAGTATTTCTGACGAAGAAGCGAAAAACGGTGAAAAGCAGATTTTAGAGTCTTCAGAAAAGACTGTTACAGAAGATGATTCAGGGAATGATTTAATTACTATTACCCCGGTAGATGATAGGGAAACATCCCCTATAAAAGGAATCCTTTATATAGGAATCCTCGGGATCGCAGTCCTGGCTTCGGTGCTTCTCTTGGTCTTTAAGAAGCGCAATCCCAAAAACTTCATCTTTGTAGCGCTGGTTGCTGGAGTGGCTTTGGCGGCGGTGTTCTTTTCGGATTTCAAGACCGAGGCGGATTATTACAGGTCCGAGACTGTCGAAGGCGAGGTCGCCGGAGAAGTTACGCTTTCGATCAGATGCGACACAATCGCGGGCCTCGGCGACAGCGAATTTGTTCCCGAGGACGGATGTATCCTCGAGGCGACCACATATGCGTTTGCACCGGACGAAACCGTGTACGACATCCTGGTGAGAGCGGTCAAAGACAACAAGCTCCACATGGAGAAGAAAAAGACGGGCAGCGGGCCGCGCGACTACTATATCTGTGGCATTGCCAACATCTACGAGTATGACTGGGGCGAGCTTTCGGGCTGGATGTACTATGTAAACGGCGAGTCACCGTCCGTGGGCTGCGGCGAGTACCGCGTGAAAGACGGGGACCGCATCGAGTGGCTCTACACCCGGGAGATCGGACGCGATCTGAAGGGGTCGTTTGATATGCTCACGGGGGAAAAATAACCGGCGCAAGCGTAAAGGCGCAGCGCGAGAGGCAGCACGGAACAAGAGAAAAGGCGCAGCGCGAGAGGCAGCCCTGAACAAGAGAAAAAAGGCATAGCACAAAAGAAAAGGCATAACACGAGAGGCCACACGAGAGAAGAAAGGAGAAACCCGGCACATGAAACCGCTTGAAAAATATAACCCCGCCGTATTATTTTTATATTTCCTCCTCCTTGCGAGTCTCGCGATGTTTGCCGCGAATCCGGTCATGATCGCGATCTCTTTTCTGGCGATGAACGCGGCGGCTGTGGCGTACTGCCGTGAGGGCCTTGCACGCGCGTACATTTTCTACGCGATCGTCTTCGTGCTCACGTCACTCGCAAATCCCGTCTTCAGCCATAACGGCGTGACGGTGCTCCTTGTGGTCAATGACAATCCGGTCACGCTCGAGGCGGTGATGTACGGAGTGATGACAGGCTTCATGATCCTTTCGGTACTCCTTCTTTTCAGAGTCTTTTCAACGCTCATGACCTCCGACCGGCTCCTCTACATCTTCGGCCGTGCATTCCCGAAGCTCGGACTGTTGCTTGCGATGACGCTGCGGTTCGTGCCGCTTTTTGGGCGACAGCGCAGGAAGATCGAAGATACTCAGCGGACTCTCGGACTCTATAAAGACGAGAATGCGATAGATACGATAAAAGGCAAGATCTCAGTTCTTTCGGCGATGACGACCTGGGGGCTCGAGAACGGGATCGTGACGGCCGACAGCATGAGCGCACGCGGTTACGGGCTTAGGCGTAGGCGCACAAGCTTTTCAATGTTCAGGTTTGAGCGCTCCGATCTCGTAATGCTGCTCGTTGTTATCTTGAGCTGCGCGTTCGTCCTTTTCGGGATCGCGACAGACAGACTGAAAACAGACTTCTACCCACGCATGCAGCTTCCTCCATCATCAATCTACGCAACGGTCTGCTACATCCTCTACGCCGGGCTGGCAGTCTTCCCGCTTGCCGCAAAAGTGGCGGAGGATATCAGGTGGAAGTACCTTAGGTTCGGATCTTTAACAGATTTACAGAAGCCAAGGAAAAAAGCTAAGCGGAAGGCTGAGAAAAAAGAGACAGAGATATAAATAAAGGACAAAAATAAGGTATTTTTCATGGAATTGCTTAGGATTGAGAATCTTAATTTCATATACGCGGACGGCAAGCAGGCGCTTGAAGACATCAGCTTTTCTCTTGAGGAAGGTCAGATGCTCTGTGTCTGCGGACCGACAGGCAGCGGTAAGTCGACGCTTTTGAGGCTCCTTAAAAGGGAGATTTCTCCGCGTGGGACGAAGAACGGGGTGATATACCTGAACGGTCGCAGACAGGAGGACCTGGGTGAGCTTGAGGCGGCGACAGAAGTGGGCTTTGTGATGCAGCGCCCCGAAATGCAGATAGTGACTGACAAGGTCTGGCATGAGCTGGCGTTCGGACTCGAGAATCTGGGCGTCAGACAGGACGAGATCAGGCGCCGTGTCTGCGAGATCGCAGGTTACTTTGGCATGGAGACCTGGTTCGACAAGAGTACCGATTCTCTCTCGGGCGGCCAGAAGCAGCTCCTTAACCTTGCTTCCGTAATGGTTATGCAACCCTCGCTGCTCATCCTCGACGAACCCGTTTCGCAGCTCGACCCGATAGCCGCATCCGACCTTCTTGCAACGGTCGGGAAGCTCTGCCGTGAGTTCGGTATCACTGTCATTGCGGCGGAACAGCGCCTCGAAGAGCTCATCCCCGCATCAGACAAGCTCCTTGCCCTAAAGGACGGCAGGATCGTGACGTTCGGAGACACAAGAGAGTGCGTCGGAAAACTTATGAACGATGAGTTGTTTTCGCCATTTATGCCCGCATCCGCAAGACTTTATGCGAAGCTGACAGCGAACAAGAGGGAGACTGGCAGCGAAGCAGCGGGTACCCCTCTGAGTAATGGAGAAGGCAGCGGGACACCCGTGGAATCTCTGAGTGCGGAAGAAGACAGTGTAACACCCGGGATACCTCTGAGTGTAGGAGAGGGACGCAGGTTTTTAAGAGAGACGATCTCACGATGTGGAGAGTTACCGGCGTGTTTGTCAGGTGACGCTTTGCTGTATGGTTCCGGCTTCGGAAATGGAGGAAGCACCGGATCTGAATGTCCCGAAACCCACGAAAAGGATCACGCTCTGGAATTCAGGGAGGTTTATCTGCGATACGAGAGGAACGGGCGAGATATCCTTCGGGCACTGAGCTTTACGGTAAGAAAGGGAGAGATATTCTGCCTGCTCGGCGGGAACGGAGCCGGCAAATCGACTGCCGTAAGCGCTGCGGCGGGACTTGTGAAGCCCTACACCGGCAAGATCAAGGTCTTCGGAAAGAACATCCGCGACTACAGGGGGCAGGAGCTTTACAGAAACTGCGTCGCGCTTCTGCCGCAGGACGTTCAGACCGTTTTCCTGACCGATGATATAAACGGTCGTCACCCCTACGACCTTTCGGGAGGAGAGCAGCAGCTCGCAGCTCTCGACATCGTGCTCGCCACCAAACCCCGATTGTTGCTCCTCGACGAGCCGACCAAGGGACTTGACGCAGTACTGACCGCTGAGCTTGTAAATAGGCTCAGAGCCCTCGCACAGGAAGGCGTAACGATCGTCATCGTATCTCACGATGTCGAGTTCGCCGCAACCGTGGCCGACCGCTGCGCACTTCTCTTCAACGGAGAAGTCGTCTCAGTGAGCGATTCGCGAGATTTCTTCGCAGGGAACTATTTCTACACTACCGCTCTGGGCAGGATTACAAGAGGAATTGTGAAGTGGTGACCCACCAAGGGACGGGGGTTGGTGGACCATTGGGGTTCATGGTCCACAACCCCCGTCCCCAAGCGGGTCACGTGTAAGAAAACACCTCAGAAAGGAGAATCGCACATGCTTGTTATCCGCAACCGCTCCCTGCGGCGCCTTCTGCGCGTCCTGATCCCGTTTGTGGCGGTGCCCGCTGCGGTCCTTGTCGGCGCCTACGTGTTCAAAGACAAAGTCTACGCCTATATCTCCCTCATCATCACCATCCTTGCGATCGTCCTTTTTATCAGTGGCTTCGAAAGGCGCGAAACCGGCTCCAGGCGAATGGTCATCGTCGTTGTGATGACCGTACTTTCGGTGATAGGACGGTTCGTGCCGGTTATCAAGCCTGTTGCGGCCGTTACAGTGATAAGCGGTGTTTATCTCGGAGGTGAAGCGGGCTTTTTAGTGGGAGCCATGACAGCCGTTATCTCAAACTTTTTCTGGGGCCAGGGACCGTGGACTCCTTTCCAGATGTTTTCATGGGGGCTGATAGGACTCTTTTCGGGACTCCTCGCCGACAGACTCAAGCTATCAAAGATCCTCCTTTACGCTTATGGTGCATTCGCAGGCTTCCTCTTCTCTATGATCATGGATGTCTGGACAGTCCTCTGGATTGACGAAGGATTCTCCTGGGAACCCTACCTTGCGGCTGTCACGACAGCGCTGCCCATGACGCTGCTTTATTCGGTTTCAAATGTGATCTTCCTTAGTATCCTGTTTGATCCCATAGGCAAAAAACTCGAGAGAATAAAAAGGGTTTACGGAATCTGATCCAACGTCGCTCCAAAACTTGAGGATGCTTATGTGTGGAAATGCAGCAATCGGGAGAGATAATGACTAAACAAAATATTCTCATATTCCGTCTTTTAATAAACAAAATGATGTGATATAATACAATAGCGAAGATGCATTTTGCATTTTGTGAAGCCCTGCTGTTTTTCGATACCAAAACGAAATTCAATCCAAAACGGGGTGTGGTTCGGAGTTTTTATGACGGCATATGATTTCCTCCTTTGGTTTCAAGGCCTGAGCATCGTGGGTGTTTTTGTAACGCTTGTGATGTTCTTTCCGTCATGGAAAAACAGGATCCATTCTTATCTGTTCATCTTTACATTGTCTGTCCTTGTCAATAATGTAGGATATTTTATCGAGATGATATCCGATAACTCCGTGGACTGCATGTGGGGCACGAGGATCGAGTATCTGGGCAAGATCTTTGTTTCGGTCGGATTGCTGTTCTTCATGACCGAGTACACGGGTGCGCGTCTGAGCACGTACACCAAGCGTATGGTTGCCGTGATCCACTTCCTCATCGTGATCGTGGTGTTCACGAACGACTACCACCACATGTATTACGAGAGCGTCGCGTTCTCAAGAGAAGGTCTTTTCCCTCATAACGTTTATGAGCACGGATTCGTGTATTACATATATATAATGATAGTGGCAGGCTATCTCGTCTTTGCGACATTCTCCGCGATCATGAGACTTGTTCAGGAGCGCAGACGTAAGAGAAAGTTCCAGACAGCCATCATAATCGCCATCGGTCTCGTCATGATGGGCGGTATCGTGGTTTATTCGACCGGGATCGCCGGCGGCTACGATGCGACAGTTATCTCGTATCTGTGCTGCCTTGTCCTCATGATCGTCGCTACTATCAAATACGACCTGATCGCAGCTCTCGATGCTGTAAAGAACTACATCGCCGACAACATGACGGAAGGTATCGTTGCGGTCGATACCGAAGGCGCGATCATCTACTACAACACTATTGCGGAACGCATATATCCGTCTCTTAAAGAAAATGACGAAACCGTCATAGCGCACATCCTCGAGGCGATCGAAAAGGATGAAGTCATCAGCATTAAAAAGAACTATTATAAGGCTGAGGCTACCGATCTCAAGAATGAGAGAAAGATATTCGGTAAGCTTTATGTTATCGACGACGTTACCATCGAGCACAATCATAATCTTGAGCTTAAGCTCCGTTCCATTACGGACGGCATGACGGGACTCTTTAACCGTACCGAGACGCTTCGCCGCATTGAAGAGGCGATGGCTGCGGGCAACGGCGTTGCTCTTGTCATGATCGATATAGATAATTTCAAAACTGTCAACGATTCTTACGGGCATGATGTAGGTGACACCGTCATTAAGGGTGTGGCGAAAGTCATGACCGATCTGACCGTTACAAATCTGAAGCTCTCGGCAGGCCGTTGGGGCGGCGAGGAATTTATGCTCGTCATGCCCGCAACCGGTATCGACGAGGCTGTGAGTGCTGCTGAGAAGATCCGCACGGATTTCGAGAAGACCGAATTCAAGTACGCGGGATTCAGAACTGTCAGCCTCGGAGTCACAGTATATACCGAAGGTGACGATGCGGACGGTTTCTGCAAGAGAGCTGATGAGGCCCTCTACATTTCCAAACAGGAAGGCAAGAACAGAGTGACCGTAAAGTAAAGTTTTTATGAAGTTGGTCAGATTTTGCCTTTCGAACATGTTTATACTCCACAAATTGTTAATTCGAAATCAAATTTAAGTCCTTGTTTTGTTGTTGTGATATTTCGTGCTAACTCATGTTAATAAGCACGATATGCGGTGTCTGTTGATTGAAACGTTAAACAGACGCTAGAGTGAAAAAATCGTAAAAATGATACTTAATTAGAAAAAAAGAATAAAAAATAGCAATATTTGGTCAGCTGAAGTGCTTATTAGGTTGGTAAATTCACAATAATGTCATATAATGTGAATCATAGAAGTGGGAGTGGGAAGTTTTCCCTCCGAAATGATTTGCTTTTGTGAAGCAGGAAAGGTATACGGGTTTATGGCAAAGCAAAGACGACCTCTGGTGTCACACATTTTCACGGCTGATCCTTCAGCACATGTTTTTAATGATAAGATCTACATCTATCCTTCTCATGATATCCCTCATGATGCGGAAGACAACGATAACGGTGACGAGTACCGTATGGAAGACTACCATGTTCTTTCACTTGATAACCTTGACGCGGAGTGCGTTGACAACGGTGAGGCTCTTCATATGAAGAACATCCCTTGGGTTAGCAAGCAGATGTGGGCTCCCGACGTTGCATATAAGAACGGAACATATTATCTATATTTCCCCGCAAGAGACAAGGACGGCATCTTCAGGATCGGAGTTGCCACATCTTCGTCTCCCGTAGGACCTTTCGATCCCGAACCGGACTACATTCAGGGAACATACAGTATTGACCCCGCTTCTTTCGTTGATGATGACGGAAGAGCATACCTCTACTACGGAGGACTTTGGGGCGGACAGCTCGACAAGTGGACCAAGGGCTTCTTCGATGAGAAGGCAGGTCAGCTTGAGGGCGATCTCGATCCCGAGCGCGATGCTATCGGACCTATGTTCTGTGAGCTCGCAGACGACATGAAGTCACTTAAGGGTGAGCCTCGTCATCTTCAGATCCTTGACGAGGAAGGCAACCCCATCAAAGAAGGCGACGAGGACCGCAGATACTTCGAGGGACCTTGGATGCACAAGTTCAACGGCAAATATTACCTTTCATATTCGACAGGTACAACACACTATCTTGTTTATGCGGAGTCTGACAAGCCCGAAGGCCCCTTTACCTACAAGGGAAGGATCATGGAGCCCGTACTTGGCTGGACAACACATCATTCGATAGTTGAATATCATGGTGATTGGTATCTCTTCTACCATGACTGCGAGCTTTCGAAAGGTATTAACCACCGTAGAAACGTTAAGTACACCAAGCTTGACATCGCTCCCGACGGAACGATCAAGACGATCATCCCCTACGAGAACGAATGATCTGAATCCTTACATACATCATGAGCGCCTGAGTGATCTCAGGCGCTTTTACTATAGAATACTTACCGTTTGGCATCCCGGTGTGTGATGGCAGATTGCCCTAAACTCCCGGTAAATTAAGGAAATGCTTATGAAAAAAGACAAAACCACAACAATCAATAAAGATATAAAAAAAGCCATCCTCGAGCTGCTGTCCGGGATTTCACCCTGCGACGACCGTTCTGAGATCCGAAAAGGGCAGACACCATGTGACAAACGTTTTGGAGGTCTTGCCTCGGGCAGGACAGAGATTAAGTCCGTCGCGCTTTTCGACCTCTCCGACGAAGGTACATACGTTAAGGGATGTGTGTTCCTGACCGACGCGTTTTTGGGGATCCTGCGAGGACCGGTAGAAGCGCTCCCCGAAGGACAGGGAAGAAAGCGAGGCAGGGAAGCGGCAGGAGCGGCCAATGCTCCCGCGCAGGGACTCCCTTCGCACGTAGACAGCGTTTCGTTCATAGATCTGTGCGATATAGATGATATTAAGGCCGAAAGGCTTTTTGCTTCAAGCATCCTGACCGTGGTCTCAAAAGGCAAAGACAGGTTCGTGGCGGCCTTTTCGGGAATCTGCACCGCGGGGATGAACACATTTGTTAAGGAAGTTAAGGCAGCGCTCTCGGGTGAGAGTCCGGACAAAACTGATGCGGATGCACAGACGGGCGCAGAAACCGCCGAAGGTGATGAACTTCCTTCGCAGACCGCGGAAGAAAAAGCGCCTGTCGCAAAGAAACGCACGATCTTCTCACGCGTCTTCAGATATTTCCTGCGATACAGGGCTTCGGTCATCGTACTGTTCTGCACATACCTTGCATCGGCTCTTATTTCGATAATCTGGCCGTATCTGTCGGGCAAGGTGCTCTATGACGGAGTGATAGGGAAAAACGATGAGTTTCTTGCCCGGTTCGGACTTGAAGGAGAGTACGCGCTTGCGCTTCTCGTGCTTGTTATCTGTATGTTCGGCGCGAGAGTACTTCAGCACGCAGTCCAGATCCTGCAGCAATACCTCGTCGCGAGGGTGGCGGCAAGGACCGTAAGGGACATCAAACAGGATATATTTACATCGATGGGAGACCTGTCGCTTCGCTTCTTCACGAGCAAGCAGACCGGTGGTCTCATGACACGCGTCAGAAGTGATGCGGACAGGATCATAGACTTCTTCCTCGACGGTTTCCCTTTCCTGTTCATTCATTCGACGACCATAATCGTTACATTCATAGTAATGTTCAGGCTCAACTGGCAGCTTTCGCTCCTTGCCGTAGTGCTGCTGCCTGTGCTCGTGATCTTAAGCGTTAAGCTTAAACCCGCACTTTGGACGCTGTACGGCAAGCGTCACCGCGCGGAGCGATCCATGACGGGCAAGGTCAATGACAATCTCACGGGAGCCCGTGTCGTTAAAGCGTTCGGGCGCGAGGACGAGGAGACGGCCGGCTTTTCAAAGAAGTCCGGAGCCCTTGAAACCGCTGAGGTAGATATAGTCAGGTACAATAACAGGTTCACGATCCTTTACAACATGGTTTCCGAGATATCGAATATCTGGGTATGGATCGTCGGTGTGCTTCTTGTCATAGAGACGAAGTCGATCGACCTCGGCGTGCTCGTGACATTTGTCGGATACATCGGATCCTTAAACGGACCCATGAACTTCTTTTCGTATATATTCCGCGTCTGGACCGACAGCATAAACTCCGCGCAGCGCATGCTTGAGATCATTGACGCCGTGCCCGACATAAAAGAAGCCGCTGATCCGGTCAGTCTGCCTGAGCCTCACGGAGAGATCGAGTTGGAGCACGTGACATTCGGCTATGAAGCTTTCAGACCCGTGCTTAAAGATGTTTCGCTGCATGTCCGCCCCGGTGAAGTGCTCGGTATAGTGGGCCGCTCGGGAGCCGGCAAGTCAACGCTCGTAAACCTTATCTCAAGGCTTTACGATACCGATGAAGGCACAGTGAGGATCGACGGACATGATGTGAGGGATCTCGCTTTTAAGGATCTGAGACGAACCGTTGCGATGGTTTCGCAGGATACCTACATATTCATGGGGTCGGTTGCCGACAATATCGCATATGCGGATAAAGACGCTTCGAGGGAAGACATAATCCGTGCCGCAAAGCTTGCGGGTGCGCATGATTTCATCACTGCGATGCCCGACGGCTATGACACCGTCGTCGGGTCCGGTGGGAAAGACCTTTCGGGCGGCGAGCGCCAGCGACTTTCGATAGCGCGTGCCGTTCTTGCGAACCCCAAGATCCTTATCCTCGACGAGGCGACATCCGCTGTGGACACCAAGACGGAGCAGCTCATCGAAAGATCGATCTCGCTGCTTGCCGAAGGAAGGACAACGATCTCGATCGCACATCGTCTCTCTACCCTTAAAAACGCCGACAGACTGATCGTCATCGACGGCGGAAGGATCGTTGAGGAAGGGACCCACGATGAGCTTATGAAGAAGGAAGGCATTTATCATATGCTTTCGAACCTACAGACAAGCTTCCTGTCACTTGAGGAAATCTGATGGTTTGCGCCGCGGGGAAACTCTCGTCCCCGGATCTTCGGCGCATGAAGGCATGTTTAAAGATTCAGAAAGGATCCGGTACAGATATATGGAAGATAAAAATACAGACATTACATTTTTTGAAAGCGAGGGAGGTTTCCTCGGCGCGAAGACAGAGAAGAAAGCCGGCACTTCGGGCGACGGACCGGCCGTCGGGACGTACGACAGAGTCCGTGCGGTCAGGCTCTTTCCTTTTACGGACCCCATGAAGTACATTTCGATCCGCGTCGGAAGCGAAACGGGTGAAGAACTCATGGTCATCGGGGATATCGCCGAACTGCCCGCGGATCAGCAGGCACTTATCAGGAGGGACCTTGAGCTCAATTACTTCATGCCCGTGATAAACAAGATCATCTCGATCAAAGACGAGTACGGCTACGCCTACTTCCATGTCCTGACGGACAAGGGCGAGGTGAAGTTTACCATCAACATGGGCGGAAACAACGTGACAAAGCTCTCCGAGACCCGTCTGCTCATCACCGATATCAACGAAAATCGCTTCGAGATCCGCGATGTACGTGAGCTCACCCCTTCGGAGCAGAGAAAGCTTGACCTGTTCCTGTAAACCGCTTCGGTCGGAGAGAAAGCCCGAACTGTTCCTGTAAACCTAAGGATCAGGGAAGACCCGTTCGGGCGGTGAAGAAGCATGAACCCGGCGGGGGCTCACCCGCCTGTTGATACAACAAAAGGATAAATACCATGATATTAAACTTTGAACTTCCGCGGGAACTGCGCAGTCTCATAACCCTCGACGAGGGCGAGGAGATCTACTATTCGCTTCCCGCTGACATCGATGAACACTCGATGTACACGCGCGATTCGTTTCTTGTGGTTTCGAACAGGACGATCTACTCGGTCATGCACGGCAAGCTTGAAAAAAAGCTCTCCGTTGCGGATTGCGACAGTGCGAAGGCCCATGCTCATGTAGGCCAGGGACTCCTGACCGTGAACCATAAGGGCACACTCATTGTCCTCGCACGGTATACACACGGACACATGGCCCGTTACGCCTATATAGCAAGAGGCATCAACATCCTTGCTTCCGGGCGCAGTGAGCATGTTGAGAGCAATGAATATGAGGCCTCGTGCCCGAAATGCGGACGCGCGATCCCCGGAACGGCACGTTGCCCGCATTGCAACGGGGAGAACCGCTTTCTCGGAACGCTCAAGAGACTTGCAAGACCCTACATACCTCAGTTCCTCGGTATAGCGGTGCTTATGATCCTCGCTTCGGTTACCACGCTCGTCAATCCCGTGATCCAGAGATACCTTGTGGACGATGTCCTTCTCGACGAGAGCCCTTCGAAGTCGGCGGCTTTTCTGTGCCTCGGGGGCATATTTGCGATGAGCGTCGGGATCGTGTTTGTCAACGTTGCGAAGAGTTTTTATTCGACCAAGCTCGGAGCGCGCATTTCAAATGATATGCGTAAGAGCCTCTTCGAAAAGCTGCAGGCAGCTCCGCTTTCGTACATTAACGACAGGCGCCCCGGAGAGCTCCTCAACCGTGTCGTCCAGGATACGCGTGTTATCAGGGAATTCATGGAAAACAGCTTTTGTAACCTGGTGACGGTGGCATTCATCTTTGTGTGTGATGTGATCTTTATGTTGTCCATAAACGTTAAGCTGGCGCTTATGGCTTTCATTCCCGCGCCTGTTGTGGTTGTTCTGATAATGTTGTTCCGTAAGAACATCCACCGTCGTTTCCATCTTCAGTGGCACAAAAACGACGATATCAGCAGTAACCTTCAGGACGTCATATCCGGCATGAGAGTGGTTAAATCGTACGGGAACGAGAAGGCAGAGTCCGAGAAGTTCCTTAAGTTTTCCAACGAGTACTGCCGTGTCCAGATACGAAACGAATGCTTCTGGGCGATCTTCAATCCGATGCTCAATTTCCTGATGGGTGCGGGAATATTCATAGTTGTTTATTTCGGAGGCAGTCAGGTGCTTGCGGGTGAGATGACCCCCGGAGAGCTCATCCAGTTCATGACATATACGCAGCTTCTGTATCAGTACCTCAACTGGATGACAAACCTTCCCAGGCAGCTTACATCGCTGATCAGCAGTCTGGAGAGGATCGATGACATACTCGCATTTGACCGCATCCCGGATCATGAGAACGGTGTGGTCAGCAAGATAAAGGGACAGATCGATTTTGAAAAGGCCACCTTTGGTTACAGGTCGTATAAGCCTGTTCTCGAGGGGATAGACCTTCATGTCCGGCCGGGTGAGAAGATCGGTATCGTCGGACCTTCGGGCGCCGGCAAATCCACGATGATAAATCTTTTGATGGGCCTTTACGAAGCCGACGACGGTCTCCTGCTCGTGGACGGCAAAGACATAAGGACACTTGACAGGAAGAGCTTCCACAGTCAGCTCGGCGTGGTACTTCAGGAGACGTTCCTCTTCTCGGGAACGATACTCGAGAACATCAGGTTCGCGCGGCCGGACGCTACATATGAGGAAGTCATCGCAGCCGCGAGAACAGCGAACGCGCACGACTTTATCTGCCGGACTCCCGGCGGTTACGACACGTATGTCGGCGAGAAGGGTTACAACCTCTCGGGCGGAGAACGTCAGCGTATCGCCATAGCTCGCGCCGTGCTCGCGGATCCGTCACTTCTTATCCTTGACGAAGCTACGGCGAGCCTTGACACCGAGAGCGAGTACCTTGTTCAGAACGCACTCTCGAAGCTCACAAAGGGCAAGACGACTTTTGCTATCGCCCACCGTCTTTCGACTCTCAAGGACTGTGACAGACTGATCGTGATCGACGGTCACAGGATCTGCGAAATGGGCTCGCATGAGGAGCTTATCGCAGCCAAAGGACTCTACTATGAACTGCTCACAGCGCAGCTGCAGATGCAGCGGCGCAGGGAAGCGTAAAAACAGGGGTGGTCCCTTGGGGACGGGGGTTGTGGTGGTCCCTTGGGGACGGGGGTTGTGGACCATGAACCTCAATGGTCCACCAA
>JAEEGK010006211.1_pt1 | contig 28797 bp, 25 predicted proteins | sample 8958771 | NCBI WGS metagenome assembly JAEEGK01 (sample SAMN16246547, study PRJNA631951) | gut metagenome | biome: gut microbiome; feature: rumen; material: SC-attached | host: Bos | place: Iran: Karaj | collected 2018-10 | reverse complement strand
TGTCCTTGATGCGCTCCTCCATCAATTCGATGGAATCTTCCTCCTTCAGTTCGGGCTTCGTTTGTCTGTGTTCTTCCAGTTTCCGACTAGCCTCATCTTTCAGGGTTTTCTTAGTAAGCACTTTGTTCTTGTCGGCTACAAGCAAGGCTTGGATCTCGTTGATGTTTTGTGAAGAGTGGGCATTCAAGGCGGTCAGTCGCTCTATGTCAAGGTCTGGATGAATGCCAAGGAAGGTCTTCAACTGCTGGTCGTTGGCATTGAAAGTGTCTTCTGCTTGTTTCAGCTGCACCTGTTCCGTGTTTTTCTTGACTTCTTCAGCAACGGCAATTCTACCTTTGCAGTCGCTGATGGCTTGTTCGGCCTTCTGTGCGGTCTTCTTCAGTTGCTCCAAGTTTTTGTTTGACTTGTCGAGGGCTGTTCTCTGTGCCTTGATAGCGTCTTCTTTTTTAGCTCCATCTGCAATCTTGGCCTCAAGTTCTTGAAGCTTTGCATCGGTGTCGGTCTTCAATGCGGCCAACTTTTCGGGTGTACTTTCATCGATGGTTTCAAAACCACAAGCCTTGCAGGATTCAATGACTTTTTGCTTTGCCATCTTGACGGAATCGTCCCTGTCGAAGGTCTCCTTAGCCGTCTTATATGACCCTTGAGCTGCCTTTATCTCTGCATCCAATTTGTTTTTCTTGTTTACCAGCTCTTGATAATCAGATTCAGCCTTTGTGTAGGCATCTCTCAGTCCACCTACGAGTTGGGCCAATTCTTCTTCGTGCGGTAGTTCGCTTTTGATTTCCTGCCGGCAGACGGGACAAATGTCGCCCACATGCAGTTTCTGACGAAGCGTCTGGGCAAACTTGTCAATGGTATCGCTTTGTTTGTCGAGCAACGCCTTGCGGTCGTCCATGATTACCTTGGCATCATGGATTTGTGGCTCCATTGCTGCCGATGCTTTCTGTTTCTTTTCAATCTCGGCAAGCGAGGTTTCGAGCGATGCTGAGGTATTGGCTCTGCGCTCTTTTTCTTTGGTATACGAATCTATTCTGTCGTATGTCGTGGTGATGTTTCGCTGCAGTTCCTTGGCGTTGTCGCGTTCTTTGCGCAGTTCGGGCAGATGAAGTTCGGCGAGCGCCGTTTCTTGCTCCTTCAGCGCTGCTTCTTGTTTTTCATAGGTGGCTTGCGCATCATTGACCTCTTTTTGTGTCTTTTCGTAAGCAGGCTGTAACGTTTCCGAAAGCGTCTTTCTTTCGTTATTGAGGGTATTGTCGCAGGCTTCTATTTGCTTTTTTCCTTTGGCAATAGCTTCCTCGGCTCCCTTCATCGCTCCCATCCAGTTGCGGACTTCAATCGTGGCATTCCACTGGTGGACCAGCGTTTCCTTGTTCTTGAATTCGTCGCCTTCCACTACGGCTTGAGCCTGTAGGTGCTCTTGAGTGGCAGTGGCGACAGCGTTTTCCAAGTCGACATCCGTCTTAATCCATTGCAGTTTGGCCTTGTCCGCTTCGCCTGCTTTCTTGACTTGCTCCAATAGTGCTTCGTATCCGGCAAGCTCCTCCTTTTTGGCCGTGATGTCTTCTTCGTTCAAGGTGCTCACGCCCTCAATCTTTTGCTTGGCTGTTTCCCATTCTTTTTTCTTTTGACCAGTCACATCAAAGACCTTCTTGCCTATCTTCGAATAGATGTCAACTCCGGTGATTTTCTCCAGAATTTCTGCCTTGTCGTCATCTTTACTGTTTAGGAAACGGGTGAACTCGCCTTGAGCCAACAATGTTGTACGGCAGAACTGGCCGAAATCGAGGCCGATGGCCTCTTGGATCTCAGCGCTAATCTCTTTGTCTTTGGAATAAGTGAATTTCGTATCGATGTTCTTCAATTGCCAGGACTTGCTTTGAAGGGCTCCTGTTGTTTTTTTGTAAGCACGTGCAATACCCCAAGTGGCTTCGTAGTGTATGCCGTTGCTTCCAGTGAAGGTAAGGGAAACAAAAGCCTCTCCTGTATTCCTTCGCATCAGCTGTCGCGGGTCTTTGATGGTGACGTCAGCATTTCCGTCTTTCGTGTCGCCTTGCATCTGCGTTCCAGCCAACCTGGGGGTTGTGGCAAACAGTGCCAGACAGATGGCGTCCAAGATGGTCGACTTGCCCGAGCCTGTCTTGCCCGTAATCAGGAACACTTCGCTGTTGGCCAGCGGCTGTGCTTCAAAGTCAATCGTGGCATCCTCAATCGATGCAATGTTGTGTATGGTCAGTTTTTGTAGTTTCATGGTTATTGTCCTCCTTTATTTTTCGTTTCTTGCATCGTCGTTCACCAAATTCACAATCTCGTTAAACATGTCGGTCATCTCTTCGTCAAAGTTGATGCCTTCGTAATTGGCATACTGTTTGGCTATTTCAATGGGTTGCTCTGCCTGAAATTCCTGCACGGTCAGCACCTTGGCCTCGGTCTGGTCGATGGTTTTCCTTTTGGCATTGATGTGGCAGACATGGCATTGTTTCTCCTTGACCAGACTTGTCGCTTCGGCTTGGGCTTCAACGGGTAGGAAGTCGTCAATCTCCACGTTCAAACGTATATACGCTGGGATATCGTCAGGGAACTTATTCAACAGCTCCTTGGCCGTTTCCCACGATGCCAGCCCTTCGGAGGGCAAGGTCACCAAAGGACGAGGATTGTTGATTTCAATCTCTGTCACGGTTGGGGTCTCGCCATGCTTATCGATCTCAACCATACTTACGGAATGACTAAAGATCTCATCGAAGCTGATGGACAGCGGGGTGCCCGAGTATCTTACGTTATGTTTTCCGCTATGGATAAACTGCCCGTGATGAATGTGGCCCAAGGCCAGATAGTCATAGCCATCACCCAGTTGTTCCAAGTCTATCGAGTCAATGCCACCCACGACATATTCCGTGCCTTGGTCATGACCCAAGAAATCGCAACCTTTCACCGTGGTGTGGGCGGTCATCACCACCGGCAATCCTTCTGTGTTCATGGCAGCCGTCTTGTCGAGCAATTGTTGGAAGAATCCTTCCGGGAGATTTCGTTCGTTGACATATGGGATGGCGATGACGTAGCCTGTTCCAGGCACTTCAATGATATGCTCATCAATGTTCTCCTTCTCCAGCTGTCCGATGGCATATACATTCAGTGCCCGCCAAGGCGTTCTGAATATCTCGTGTTTCGTGCCGCTGTCGTGGTTGCCGGCAGTCATCACGATGACCATCTCGGGATTAGCCTTGTGAATGCTCACAAGTGCTTCCGACAGTATGGTCTGTATGGCATTCGATGGCTGTGACGTATGGAAAACGTCGCCGCATAGCAGAAACACATCGGGCTTCTGTTCCTCTACAATCTTAACCATCTGGTCAAGCATGTTTTGCTGTTCGTTAGTGCGGTCGTGGCCATAGAGCACATGCCCCAAGTGCCAGTCGCTGGTATGTAATATTTTCATGGGTGATGAAGGATTGTATTTAACTGCAAAGATAATAAAACTTGTTGTTTTTAAGCTCTGAACCCCACGGGTCTGCGATTATTCGTGTTGCGTCCGGCAATCTGCTCCTTCGAGCAGAGCTCCTCAATGTGGTTGAGGTCAGGGGTGCCACCAAAGAGCAGGTGGTCAACCATGACTTTGCGCGCGATGTTCTCAATCTGACCCCCGCTGAAGTCGTAGGAGCGGGCTAACACATTGGCATCGGCTTCGGCTAAATCGGGGATGAAGCTCTGCCAGATGTGCGTCTTAGCCTCGACACTGGGCTGGTGGAACTCCACCTTGTACAGGAAACGTCTGTCAAAGGCGCTATCGAGATTGCAGGTGAGGTTGGTGGTGGCAATCATGATGCCGTCAATGTCTTCCATAGCCTGGAGCAGGATGTTCTGAATCGCGTTCTCCGTCTTCTCGAGGGTGGGGTTGTTGCCTCCCACACTCGTGCGCACCGAGAGCACAGCATCAGCCTCGTTGATGAGCAGGATGGGGATGCGCTTCGACTTCTTCACCTTTTGGGCATAGCTGTCAAAGATACCTTTCACTATTTTTTCGGTCTCTCCGTACCACTTGTCACGGATCGACGAGATGTCGACCTGCATAATGTCGCGGCCCGTCATGCGAGCCAACTGCAAGGCTGTCTCTGTCTTACCTGTTCCTGGGGTACCATAGAAGAGGCAGTTGAAGCCCTTACGGAGGTTGGCTTTCTCCAAACGTTCGCGTATGGCTTGCAGTTGCTCGTCCTCGAGCAGGTGATGCAAGGTGTCGATTTGGCCTTGGTCCTCTTTGCAGTAGAACATGACCTTGGGAGTGATGTCGGTGCAGCTGAGCATGTTGCTGTGGTCGTCCTCATCGACTTCCTCGATATTATCGGGGATGTCGTACTCGCTGAGGAAGAGGTTACGCGCCTTGTCGGTGAGCTGAAATAGGTTGCGTGCCATGAAGTTGTCTTGTCCGCTGATGGAAATCAGTCCTTCCCTGATGAAGGGGTGGCGCCCGTTATTCATCATCAAGTCGAACTCGTCGTTGATGTCGTCAACGAGAAAATCCAGTTGGTCAAGGGGGACACTCACTTGGTGGTCAACGACAAGTCGCTTACAGAAATAGAGCAGATACAGCTTGTCGTAGTCATACACCCTCAGGCTGTTGATGGTGCGGGCGATGTTGAGCTGGGGGTTGTCCTTGAGCAGTTCCATGGTCTCGTAGAGCAGTTCCTCCTCGTCAATTTGGCTGTTGCGACCGGCTTCGCGCAGCAGTCTGGTGAAGTGTTTCATAAACTCCTCGGGGCTTAAGTTGACCGTGTTGACGACAGGCAGGGCCTCGTTGTTGCAGAAGGCCTTCTTAGCTTTCTCGCTCAGCTGGTAGGCGGGGCTGTTGCCGTGGAACGTGCCACGTCGCCTGATGTAACGTCGGCGCATGAGCGACTTGAGTTCTTGTGTCTTCCTCATGATGGTGATGGGGGAGCATCCGAAGTAGTCAATCATTTCTCGGTTGCTCACCGACGACTCGGAGTCGGAGATGAAAGGGCAGAGCATGACAGCCTCAACGGGTGTCAGCTCCAAGTCGGTGGCCACCGACTCGATGAGAGCCTTGTGGCGCTTGAAGAACTTGTCTTCCATCATGCAACCTTGGGCTAGGCTGATAAGCTGCTCGAGTTTGTCGAGGAGGGTCATGTTTTTCAACTTCGTTTTGTTGACGGGGATGGTTTGTGCGTAGGTTGGAGTGAATACAGGTTCATCATAGTCAAAGGAGTCTTGCATTTTTTTCATAAGGCGGGTGTGTTAAAAGGTTCTTTATATTGTTTTGTCTGTCATTCTATTTATAGCGCCCCGAATGCAGTTTTTCAACCAGGGGCATGAAAAAAAGTTTTGTCAAGCGCACATGCGGTAAGGTGAGCTGGCACCTTCGATGAAGGTGCGCAGCTTAGCGATGGTGTTCTTGAGGCGCTTGTGAACAGCTGTCGTGCTGACATTGAGTCGGTTGGCAATCTCTTCAAGTTTCATAGCCTTGTTGTCGAAACCATAATAGCAGCGAATCAAGAACTGCTCTTTGGGATTGAGTGAGGCAATGGCTTCGTTCAGCGTCTCAAGCTGCCAAGCCTGCTCAGCTTCCCAGTTGCAGCAAAAGCGGACTGTCAAGTCAGAGTTGATGGTTTCGTCGTGAATAAAACGTTGTTCCTTTACCTTGCCATTTTGATTTACAATTGTTTGGCTTGGGAACAACTGTTCGATTTCTGCCACCATAGCATGCCAAATGCACTTGTTGGCATAGGTTTTGAACGACGCATTACGAGTGCTGTCAAAGTGGCAGGCTGCCGAAATCAAGGCTTCGTAGCCTGCTCCTGTCAGGTCGCTTTTTGTCAGTCCGAGGTGACCCGTTTGCAGGCTTAGGAGTGATTCCACCATACTATTGACGAGGCTATGGTGTGTCTCCACCAGATGGGACTGGTAGGCGTTGAGTTTGAGAGTGGTGTTGCTGTTCATTGGGAGTTGCTGTTGGGAGTAACGGTCTTTCATAGGCTTGTTGTGTTTTTAAATTATTGTATATTAGCGAATTACTTATTTCAAACGAGGCCAAGATAAGGGCAACGAAATCCAACCAATGCTCAAAACTGACATTTTTCAGGAGTTCATAATCTTATATTGCGGGGCGATTTTAATCAAAAATCGTGCCGAAATGTTAAAAAACGGAAATATTTTTTCTGTTTTTTGAAGCGGTGTCATGCCGCCTCTACCATGTCATTCCCCTCTCACCGTCCGATTCAGCCACTGGCAAAAGTCCTTGGTCTTTTCGAACTCACTCAGCACCCAGTCGACGAGATGGGGGTCGGAGAGGCGTGCATCGGGGAGGTCTTGCACCACGAGCCAGTCGCGTTGCTTGAAGAGCTCGGCCTGCGGGTGGTCTTTGGGATAGCCGTTGGGCACGCGCTTCATGGCGTTGCTGGTATCCAAGCCGAAGCCTTTGGCTTTGGCGATGCTTTCCACCAAAGGCTCGGCGTTGAAGAGGATTTCGTCGCGGATGGTCTTCAGCATGGCGGTGTCGGGCATGTACATCCCCGTACAGAGCATGTTGTGACCGAGGTATTCCGACTCTTTAGCCTCTACATGGAAGTAGTACCCCGCCAGCATCGACTTCTTGCCTTCGGGACAGACGAACACACCGAAGTGGATCTTGTAGGGCCGCTTGTCGGGCGAGAAACGGGTGTCGCGGTAGAAGCGGTAGGTGCAGTCTTTCAGCGTCAGGCCTTTGCAGTTGTCGTCAAACTGCTGCACACCGGCGATGATTTGTTCGGCGATGGCGTTGAAGTGGGCCTGCGCCTGCTGGTACTGTTTCTTGTGCTCCTGAAACCACGGGCGGTTGTTGTTGTGGAGCACAGCTTCCAAGAACTCGAGGATGTCTTCCATGGAGGTGAGAATTTGAGGCAAAGTTGTTCGACTATTTATTTATCCAAGTCGACATACCATTTGTCATCGACCTTTATGGTTTTGATTTCATCGTCATCTACTTCTCCGTTGCCATAGGTGATTTCGCCTTTCACCACAGCTTTGTCGCCGTCTTCGTCTATAGAATTAATCTTGTAGGATTTAATGCCTCCATCTTTTTCCATAGATTGTCCAGCTTTTTCCATAAAGGCAACCACTTGAGCCCTATCAGCCTTGATTTCATCTTTGGTGCCTTCATAATAGAAGCAATCGGCGGCTTTTTCGTAGTTTTTGCTTTTCATCGCTTGAATAAACGTTTCGGCGACGTCTTTTGGTGAGTTTGACTTTGATGAGCAACTAACCGCAACTACGGCTAACAGAATTACTGCGAATCCTAAAAGTACTTTTTTCATAGTGGTAAGTTTTTAATTAATAATTAGTTAAGGTGTGTTGTTTTGATGTCAAATATTCTTTTCTTGATCACCAGAGGGCTGTTCCAGATGTCTTCAGGAAATATCACGTGTGCCTTAGTGTTGATGATGGGAATCCTGTGCCAGCGGTCTTCGCAAAGGTCGATGTCCTGTGCGAGATAGACGAGGCGAACAAGCTCCGTGCAATACAGTTTTGTTGTGTCGTTGATGTCATAGTTATTGTCGAAAACGACCTTGCGGTTGACGATTTGAAGCGCCTGTTCAGCCACGATATTGGCTATTGAGTCGGAACAACTTACACGTGCCGAACCTCCAAGCTTTGCCCGAAAACGGTTGTAAAAGCCCTCAATGGGTTCACATTTCAGGTATTCCGGCTCGTCTTTTTCGTTCTCTCCTGGCACTGCATGGATTACATTCCAATGTTTTCCATCGTGATAGGCTATCCCGATATGAGAGAATTTGCCGCTACTTAAGCCGGTTACCACACGGCTCTCATACCCGATGCCGTTGCGGAACAACAAGTCGCCATTGCGGAGGCCTGTGGTGTCGAACATCACTTGAATGTGAGACTTGGCACGGCCTGAACACGACATCACCGTGGTGAGCAATGCCATAAACAATAAGAGAAATATTACTTTACTGTTATTCAAATCTCAATTGATTTTCAATGTTTCGTTTGCGAACCTGCAACGTGATAGCGTCAGTCAAGGCTGACGGTGCAAATATACAAATATTAAAATGAAAATCAACTTTTTAGGTAAAACAATCACTTATTTTATTGTCAGGACAGCCTTTTTCGCCATCAAGGTCATGGAAAGTCCACGGGCCACCATGAAGAGCAGAAAAGCAATCCACAAACCGTGGTTGCCATAGCGTGGCATTAATAACAAGGTGGCAGGCAGAAACACACCAATGGCGGAGATAAGCATCGTGTTGCGAATGGCTCGGGCCGCCGTGGCACCGATGTATACACCGTCCCAAAGGAAGGCCGCAAAGGTGATGAGCGGGATGGCGGCGAGGTAGATATGATAAGGCCTGGCCATCGGGATGATGCCGGGCTGGTCGCTGACGAGGCCGATAAACCAATCCGGGAAGAGGGCATAAAGCACCGTGAAGGGCAAGGCGATGAGGAAACCCCAAAGGAACAGTAGCTTGACGGTCTGTCGGAGTTGCTTGGCATCGTGGGCACCTGTGAAACGGCCTACCAACGCCTCGCCCGCGTAGGCAAAGCCATCGGTGAAGTAAGAGAAGATGTAGAAGAACTGCATCAGTATCATGTTGACCGCTAGCATGTCGTCGCCGAGTTTGGCCGACTGGTTGTTGAAGAAGGCGATGCTCAGCACGAGCAGGATGCTGCGAATCATGAAGTCGGCGTTGACTTGGAAGAAACGCTTTAACTTGTCGCTTTGCAACAGAATCACACGCCGGATGGGGACAAGGTGGTGACGGAACTTGGCAAAAAGGAAGATGACGGCAGTCAGCAGGCCACAGTATTGTGCAATGACAGTGCCCAAAGCCACGCCTGTGACCCCCATGCCCATGACATTGACGAAGATGACGCTCAGCACAATGTTCACCACATTGGTTAGGATGGCGATGACCATGGGGATGGTAGTGTTTTGCATGCCGATGTACCAGCCATTGAAGGCATAGAGGCAGAGCACCGCCGGCGCCGCCCAGATGCGCACGCGGAAATAGGTGGCAGTGTAGGCCAACACTTCCTCGCTCCCGTTGAGTAGCTTCATGCTGAGCCATTCTACCGCGTTTTGCAGCGAGAGTACTAAAACGGTGGCAATCAATGCGATGCAAAGAGAGCGGTAAAGTGAATAGGCAATCTCGGTTCGGTCGTTGGCGCCGTAAGCCTGTGCTGTGAAGCCTGTAGTCCCTGCCCGCATGAAACTAAAGATGGAATACAACACGCTGAAGATGGTGCTTCCCAAACCGATGGCCCCGATGTAGGCGATGCTGTCCTGATGCCCCATCAACATCATGTCGACAAAGCCCAAGAGCGGCACAGTGATGTTGCTGATGATGTTCGGGATCGCCAGTTTCAGTATCGAGCGGTTAAGGGATTCTTTGGGCATTCGGATGCTTTGTTTTTGTGGATGCAAAAGTACAATAATACTTTACACAAAGAAAAAATTCGCAAATTTGATAATTATTCGCAAAAATATATATCTTTGCGGCGTCAAATACAATGGAATGAATATCGAATTTGATGATAAGGCATTAGAGGAGCTTTACACCACTGGCACAACCAAAGAACGGAAATACAAGAAGCTGTCTCTTGATGTTGTGAAACAATACATCAAAACGGTGAATTATATTAAAGCCGCAACACGTGTTGAAGATCTGTATTTAATCAAGTCTCTGCACTATGAGAAAAAGAAAGGAGATTTGAAAGGTGCAGAAGTAGTGTGGATAAATACCCAATACAGATTGCATTTTGAGAGTTCACCTGATGGAAACGGAATCATTGTAAACGCATTACTAATTGAAATATCAAAGCATTATGAATAAGAATAGAATGACCCCTTTTGTGGCAACCCATCCTGGAGAATTGATTAAGGACGAGTTGAAAGAACGCAACATGACTCAGAAACAATTGTCGGAGCTGACGGGTATTAAACCTTCCGTACTTAGTGAAACCATCAATGGAAAAAGATCGATTTCGCTTTCTGTAGCCATGGCCTTAGAAAAAGCCTTGGGTGTTCCTGCCGAGATTTGGATGAACTTGCAAACGCAATACGACATTGATTCGGCAAATATTGAAGAACGTAATAAACAGAAGGAAACCGTGTCGGTTACTATTCCTATAAGTGACCTAAATCTATTGCGTGAAATCTCTAGAAAGTTCGGTTGGGCTTGTATGTTTTAAAAAGAACAAATTATGATTTTTTATTTCAGTGGTTGCGGCAACAGTCGCCATGTGGCAGAGACCTTAGCAGCAGGTCTTAACGACACTTTAATCTTCATTCCCGAAGCGGCACGCGAGGGGCGTTTTGAATACGAAGTGGCCGAAGACGAACGTCTTGGTTTCGTGTTCCCCATATATTCTTGGGCACCACCGAAATTGGTGCTCGACTTCGTGAAGAAAATGACAGTTAAGGTCCCTGAGCCTGTCGAAGGGCCGACCTCTAAACCATATCTTTATTTCGCCTGCACTTGCGGTGACAATTGCGGCCATACCGAAAAGGTTTTCCGCAAGGCAGTAGAAGAAAAAGGCTGGTCACTGTCGGCTTGCTTCAGTGTGCAAATGCCTGAGACCTACATCGGTATGAAAGGCTTTAACCTTGATTCGGAAGAGAATGTCAAACGGAAACATGCAGACGCCAAAGCCTTGCTGACCCGCAATATCCCTCGTTTGCTCAACAAGGAAAGCTTCTCGGAAATAGTTATTGGCGGTGCAGCTTGGCTTAAGACTTATGTGGTGAATCCTGGTTTCAACCGTTCCGCCACCGACGACAGCAAATACCGCTCCACCGAGGTCTGTATCCATTGCGGCAAGTGTGTGGAGGTGTGCCCATTAAAGAACATCACCTTGGAAGACGGTCGCCCGAAATGGAACGGCAACTGCACCATGTGCATGGCCTGCTATCATCATTGTCCCACCAACGCCATCCAATATGGTAAGGCAACGGAGGGGAAAGGACAGTATTACTTTGGAAGAAAAGGATAATCCAAGATAGGAATTTCTTCTTATTTTTGCCACAGAATATTCATTATCAAACACAAATACTATGAAAAACAAGCACTACTTTACAAAAGCACTATTTGCCACTGTAATGGCTATCTTCTTTAGCACTGTTACCGCCACCGCACAATGCACAATTCCCATTGCCCCCGGCCAGTCTTACATCGAAGACTTTCAATCAGGTGAGATGGAATGTTGGACGGTGGAGACGACAAGCTCTGCCACTTGGGCGGTGATGCAAGGTACGGGTTCCAACGTGGTGGCCTTCCAAAATGCCAGTGCAGGTCAAGAGGCCCGACTGGTGTCGCCCACTTTTGACCTGACAGGCAGCAATAGCGCCACCTTCAGCTTTGCCTACGCGATGATGGGATTGTACGATGCTGATGAGCTGATAGTGAGTTACCGCACCTCTCCCACCGACAGCTGGCACCAACTCGGCAGCTATAGCTTCAGCGACTGGGCGAATACCTATGACGAGTCGTTCACCATAGATGATCTGTCTGACACTTTCCAGGTCTCGTTTTTGGGCCACAGCAACGGCGGATACTACATCTTCATCGACGATATTGAGATTGCCTCTGCTGGCGGCTGCGCCCGTCCAGCGAATTTGCAAGTCACGGAAATTACCACGACTTCAGCGCTTCTTGGATGGTCGGTGACGGGCAACGAAGAGGGCTGGACGATTGAATTGAACGGCAATACGAGGACTGTCGATGCTCAGCCTTATTTGATGGAGGGACTGCAGCCGCAGACCGAATACATTTTCCGCGTCAGGGCCAAATGTGGTGGCGGACTGGAGTCGGAATGGTCGCAACCTACGACATTTAAGACGTTGTGTGACGTGATTATCGTCAACGACGAACAGCCTTATTTCGACGACTTCGAGGCCTCGGAGGATTTCGTGTGCTGGCAAAGCGAGATTCTCTCAGGCAACGATGGTTGGGTGATTGACCCTGGTTATCTCTTCCCCAACAACACGGCGTTCTTCATCTGGTTGGGTGAGGAGGCTATGCTCGTTTCCGCCCCGTTAGACATCACAGCTGTCACAGAACCCGTCCTTACCTTCAATCACAGGCAGCGGTCGTTGGGCCAATTTGTGGATGAACTGTCGGTTTGGTATGCCACCTCAATAAACGATTATTGGCATCTCCTCGGAGAGTATACCTATGCTTGCGAGGACTGGGAGACTATCACCCTCGACTTGCCCGAGGCATCAGATGCCTATCTCATCGCTTTCAAGGGCAAATCGAACAATGCCGATGGCGTGTATGTTGATGATGTATGGGTAGGTAACGACCCAGGTGTTGGTGTTGGTGAAATCTCAACTCTTGCTGCCACGGTCAGCCCCAATCCTACCACAGGCAACGCCACGATTGAGGCTAATGCCGCTGAGGGAGACGTGACCGTCTTTGATTTGTTCGGAAGACAAGTAATGTCTGCTACCTTGCATGATGGCCGTGCCGAACTCGACCTAAGCGCTTTTGCCAAAGGTGTTTATGTGGCTCGCATCTCGAGTGAGGCAGGCACTAGCACCATTAAGTTGGTGAAGGAGTAATCCTTTTGTCAATTAACTGTACAAGAATCTTCTGATACTCCGCTTGGGGGTCTTCTCGAATTCCTTGTCGACCAGAACGATGGACGAAACCTTTGAATAAGCAGGTAAGGTCGCGTTCAGTTGGGCAAGGTTTTCGTTCATCAACTCGTCCATGCTCTTGTTCTGCAGGTCGTATTTCTCGTCGGGATAGACCAAGGCGACAATCTTGCCTTGACGACCCACCACGAGCGACTCAACCACACCTGGCAGGTTGTTCACCTTGTCCTCAATCTCTTCGGGATAGATGTTCTGGCCGTTGGAGCTTAGAATCATGGCCTTGGAACGACCTTTGATGAAGAGCAAACCTTTCTTATTCAAGGTGCCGAGGTCACCGGTATGCAGCCAACCCTCTTCGTCGATGGCAGCACGGGTGGCTTCCTCGTTCTTGTAATAGCCCATCATCACGTGTTCGCCCCTGAACAGGATCTCGCCAACCACATTCTCCGGGTCGGGCGAGTCAATCTTCAGCTCGTTGCGGGTGACGCATGAGCCGCAGCAGCCTATCATCTCGTTATACCAGTGCTCGTAGCAGATGAGCGGACCGGCCTCGGTCATACCATAGCCCACCACGAAGGGAAACTTGATGCGGCGGAACACCTTCTCCACCTCCGCGTTGATGGCGGCGCCACCGGTGATGAGCCAGATAAGGTTGCCACCAAAGGCCTCCATCAGTTGCTTGTAAATGGTCTTCTCCACAATCTTGCAGAGCAGCGGAGTGTGCCATAAGAACTTCACCATGGGCTTGTTGAGAGCAGGGAAAATCTTCGCCTTGAAGATCTTCTCCAGCACCAGCGGCACGGTGAGGATCATATAGGGTTTGGTCTCTTTGTAGGCCTTTAACAGGACAGTCGGCGACGGGGTCTTGCTCAAGAAGTAGACATGGCAGCCGCCGGCAATCTGGTAGAGGAACTCGATGGTCATACCGAACATGTGTGAGAGCGGGAGCATACAAACCTCGGTCCAGCCGGCGTGGTTGGGGATGGTTTCCTGGCTGTATTGTACGTTGGCGGAGATGGCGCGGTACGACAGCATGACACCTTTCGGGGCACTGGTGGTGCCCGAGGTGTAGTTGATGATCATCAGCTCATCGAGGTTATCGGTGGGCAGGTTGACGTCTTCTTTGGTGAAACCGTAAGGGTATCTCTCGTTATACAGCCGTTCGGCGTCTTCTTTCACCGTTGAGAGGCGCTCATCCTGGATATAAAGGACTCTGAATTGCTCTGTGCCGATGGCGATTTTTATGTTAGGCATCTTTTCGGGATGGAGTCGTTTCCATACGGCGGGACCGACGAAGATGGCCTTGGCGTCGGAGTGGGTGACGAGGTTCTCGATGTCGCTCTCGACAAAGGCGTCCATGATGGATACCACCACGCCACGGTTAGCGGCGATGGCGAGGAAGGCGATGGCCCAGTTGGCGCAGTTCTTCGAGCAGATGGCGATCTTGTCGCCAGCCTTTAGCCCTGCCACTTCAAGCATGGCCTGCACCTGCATCATCTTGGCGCCCATCTCGCCATAGGTATAGCTCGTGACGTCGTCGTAGTCGGTCAAAGCGGGTTCGTCCCAGTTCTTGGGAAGGTTTTCGTTGAAATATTCAAAAAAATGTTTTGTAGGTTCTACGGGTTTCGTTGATTTCATTGTATGATGATTGAAGTTTTGAGGGTGCAAAGATAGGAAATGTTTTGTTTGAGTGAGAAAATTTCTACTTTTGTGGTATGAAAACTTACATGAAAGAAACCACTAATACCGACTTAATAGATATCATCCTTAATGGAGGAGAACAGGCAGACGAAGCGATGTACCATCTGCTGCACCATCGTCTCCATCATCAGCTAAAAGAACGGTTCGAAGTATATCAATACCAATTGTTTGATGATTTCGACGACATGATTGATGATTTTTTCTTTTATCTGCGCGATGGAAAGGAGGGAGATAATCAACAGACCTATCAATCGCTTCAGAGCATTGAAAAGCGAGAGTCTTTTGAGTCATGGATGCTCAACACTTTCCGTAATTATCTTAGTGTGCGTGCTGCCAAAGAGGGTTTTGTCACCCATGAGGGACTCCCTGCCGAAAGTCTTGCCGATGCTGATGCCAATTTTTCCATGCTGACCGATGAACAGATGCTTTCCATTGCCTCGGACTTGCTGGCCTATACCCACCAAAAACTCTCATCTCGTGACGGTTTTATTTTTCTTCGTGCCATGCTTACGATGCTTAACAAGAAAAAAGCTTTACCAAACGGTGATGTGGCCAAAGTTTTAGGTATGACGGATGTTTCATATCGCGTGACCGTCCATCGTATGAAGAGCCATCTCGCAAAATATCGTGCCGACTTACTCCGAGGGGAAAGTCTTCATCTTGACGAAAAGCACCAGCAGATGGCAAAGCGCATTTATGATGACTTTCTTCATCTTTATCCCACGCTTTTGGTCTACTATTGTCAAGCCATTGACTCATTACCTTGTGCCGATGCTGTCAAACAGTTGCGCCAAAATCATTACCTCACAACGGGAGACATGATGCACGAAGCAGAACCTTCATATTCCACAACGATTACTATTACGGCTTTTTGGAACAAACTTAACCGATTCCTAATTGGTTGATTGGAGTTTTTTCTTGAATTTTTTTAGGGGAATCTGAAACATTTTCGATTTTCTCATACATACTTATAAGGAAAACTCCGAACATATGCTGCTGCAATGATTTGTTTATCAGTTTCTGTTTGTATATTGACCACACGGAGTTTCTGCGCCAAATGGGTGGTTTTACATTAGATCGCGAAAGCGGGATGGAATGTCTGAATATGGCAGGATTGCTGATGTTCGGCAAGGGACTGCCTATTCGTGACCGCTTCGACAATTTATGACTTGACTATATTGACAAGTCGCACTTAATAGGAGACCAGCGTTACAGCGACCGTCTGACTTACGACGGCATGTGGGAAAACAACCTTTTCAACTTCGTCACAATGGTGTTACCCAAGTTGACTAGGGAACTGCCCCGACCCTTCAAGATGGAAGGGATGGTGCGCGATGATGACACACCACAGCACAAGGCCGTGCGCGAAGCAATGACAAATTGCATTATTCATGCCGACTTGATGCTGAATAGTGTACTGAAAATTGAGAAGTACGATGATAAGTTTGTGTTTACCAATCCAGGTTTATTAAGGTTACCTGTTGAGCAAATTTATGCTGGAGAGGAAACAAGAGCACGTAACCAGCGAATCCAGAACATGTTCCGTATGATTGGTTTTGGCGAGAACCTTGGTTCGGGCTTTCCACTAATCCTCAGTGCTTGGAACGAGAAACACTGGCTGAAGCCTGAACTCATTGAACAGCGTGAGTTGCTACAGGTGAAGCTTGTTTTGTCGATAGATACAAAGGGTGTCGTAAAAGATTTCGTAAAAGATTTCGTAAAAGAATTATCCGAGCGGCAGTTGAAAATTATGGAATTGATTGCTCTTGACCCCACTATTTCCGCAAAGGCCATTTCGGAAAAGATTTCGGAAAAGACCATAACAGAGAGAACCATTCAAAATGACATTGCAAAGCTGAAAGAGTTAGGCATCCTTACTCGCAAAGGCGGTCGCAAGAATGGAGAATGGGTAATTGTTGCCGGTACAAAGGCAGAAACTTTTTGAGGAATCCATGTAACATTTTCGTTTTTCTCATACTATAAGGGTGAAAACAACTAATCACCAATAGTTTGAGGAGTATGAAAATAAAAAAGCACGACAGGCTTTATCAAGATGCATTGATTTGGATGGGCTACCGATACGCCATTGGCCTTACTGAATCGGGCGAGGCGGTCAAGCTGTATAAGCTGTTTAGAGATATTGAATACGACACACCCGAGTTTCATGCACTAGCTGCAGAAATCTCCAACTATCTCCGGAGGAAGAAGATTAAAGATGTGGTGGATTTGCGGAACCGTTTGCAGGAGAGCGATCTCATTTGGTATTCTTTCCAATATGCCATCGGCAGGCATACCTATGCCGCGTCGCATTGCCATGATATAGTTCAATACGGCAAGGATGTCCTTTCTCCTGAAAGAAAGGCGTTCACTGCTCTCGACATTCGACGGGAATTGTCCTATCGGTTCCATGTTGGCTTGAACTTCAAGATTTCGTATGAGTTGGAAGGCAAGCATGACCCCGTCGATTATCTGATGGTGTTCCTTCAACAGAACAAAATCTATACGGATGAACATTTGGCTAAATATGGGCGGATTGAAGTTGCAAAAAACTCAGAAGGGGTCATAACCTATCACACAGAAAAAGCGACTGAGAAAGAAAGCTACCGAATGGATGTCTTTTCTATGAATTTTTGGGATTATCTCGGCTGGGCTGACCTTGCCTCTTATTTTGACCCAGACTCACACAAACGTTGTAGAACAAAATACAAAGGCGTTGAAAAGGAAATAGAATATTTTGATTCGTGGGTGTCGGGGGAACAATCCACAACAGAACTCTCCTACCATAAAGTTAAACGGCCCATTGAAAGCTATGAGGCGAGGCCTTATATCTGCTCTTACATTTCAGAAGAATACATTGTGGAAGACGAGATATGATGCTTTTTCATTACTTTTGCCTCCGAAAAGCAAAAGACAATGAAGCACATACAATTAATGGCAGCCTTCCTCCTGCTGCCCCTCTTCCTCTGCGCCCAAAGCGCCAACGACTACACCCAATATGTCAATCCCTTCATCGGCACGCAGACCGACGAGACAGGTGCCCTCAGCGGCAGCACCTTCCCTGGTGCCACGATGCCGCAAGGCATGGTGCAGTTGAGTCCCGAGACGGAACAAATGGTCACCTGGGACCCTTGCTCGGGCTATGATTACAACAAAGACGTCATCTATGGCTTCACCCATACCCACCTTAGCGGCACGGGCTGCACCGACCTCATCGATGTGAGCCTCATGCCCTTGAGCAGAACGGTGACCCCCGAACAACTCAAGGCCGCAGACTTCGGTCAGCATTATAGCCACGATAAGGAATCGTCACGACCAGGGTATTATCAGGTGCTGTTACAGGAGAGTGGCGTGAATGTCGAGCTTTCGGCTACCACTCGCACGGGTATCCATCGTTATACATTTCCGAAGGGTCAGCCGCAGACCCTTATCCTCGATCTCGACAGAATGACTTTTCGCGGCGATGCCTATTACTCAGGTCGCCGTTATTATGATATCATCCAGGCCCAAATTCGTCTCGTCGATGACCGCACCATCGAAGGCTATCGTGTCGTCTGCGGATGGGCTAAACTGCGTAAAGTGTATTTCCGCGCCGAGTTCTCCAAGCCGATTGTCAGCCATATCTTGATGAATGGCGGTTTGAATGTCGGCAATAGCGATGTGGTGAACGGTCGCACCCTCCGCGCCGCCTTGAGCTTTGATCCTATTGACGGCAACGAATTGATGGTCAAAGTTGCCATCTCGCCTGTGGATAACGAAGGTGCAAGGAAGAACATGCAAGCTGAAGCAAAAAGTTGGATCTTCAACGAATATGTTCATGCAGCCCATGATGTCTGGCAGCGCGAACTCAGCCGCATCGACATCAAAGGTACTGACGAGCAAAAGACCATCTTCTACACGGGTCTTTACCACGTTTTGATGCAACCCAACACGATGAGCGATGTTGACGGTCGCTACATGACCACCAACTTTGAAATCAAGCAGATGCCTGAGGGACAAACCTATCACAGCACTTTTAGCCTTTGGGACACCTTCCGCGCCGCGCATCCGCTTTATACACTTATCGCGCCCGACATTGCCGCACAGTTTGTACGCGACATGGTGCTGCACCACAAAACCTACGGCTACCTGCCCATTTGGGACCTCTGGGGACAAGACAACTACTGCATGATTGGCAACCACGCCATTCCTGTGCTCGCTGATGCCATCCTTGCTGAGATTCCAGGAATCGATATAGCGGAAGCCTATAAGGCCATGGTCGAGAGTAGTACCCGCAGCCATTACAACTCGCCTTTCGAGGTGTGGGAGCAGTACGGTTATATGCCGCAGACCTTACAGGATGAGAGCGTCAGCATCACCATGGAGCAGGCTTTTGACGATGCCTGCGTGGCTTTGGTGGCCAAGAAATTAGGCAAGACCGAAGACTACGAGCGTTTCTATCGCCGCAGCATGTTCTACAAGAACCTCTTCCACGCTCAGACGGGCTTTTTCCGTCCCAAAGATGAAAACGGCAATTGGCTTGATGGCTTCGACCCGCTTTCGTACGAGCAGCCTTGTTTCGTGGAAGGCAACGCCTGGCAATATATGTGGTTCGTGCCGCAAGACCCGCAGGGCCTCATCGACCTCTTTGGCGGCAAAAAAGGCTTCCTAAAGAAACTTGACGAAAACTTCAGCCTTACTGCCACTTCAGGCGAGGTGAATGGCAATGCGAGCGGTTTCATCGGACAATATGCACATGGCAACGAGCCGAGTCATCACACCGTTTATCTTTACAATTTTGCAGGCAAGCCCGAGCGCACGCAAGAGCTGGTGGAGCAGGTGAGGACCGAGTTCTACCGTGCCACGCCCTGCGGCTATGCCGGCAACGACGACTGTGGCCAGATGTCGGCTTGGTACATTTTCTCCGCCTTGGGGTTCTATCCCTTCCATGCCGGCTCTGCCGAGTATGTCATCGGAACGCCTTTATTCACAAAAGCCACCTTGCATCTTGAAAATGGTAAAGACTTTGTCATCACAGCCAAGAACAAGACACCCGAGCGCATCCATGTGAAAAGCGTGAAGCTGAATGGCCAACCGATTAAGGATTACAAGCTTACCCACAAGCAGATTCTGGACGGCGGAACATTAGAGTTTAGGATGAAGTAGTTTTGCCCCCTGCCCCCCTCTCAGAGGGGGAGGCGCAAAGCGACGCGGGTGCGAAGCCCTACATATGCGGAGGTTGAAACCTCCGATGAATTAGTCTCGCCCTTTCAGGGCTTTGCAAAATGGGAACGCCAAAACCAGACTGGGTTGGGTGCGTGGGCCACGGCCGACATGGCGGAGGGGCATCCGCCAAGTGCGGCGGGCCGTTGATGTCGGCCTTGATTCTTTGGTCCTTTGACTTCGTCGAATCCTTGATTTCTCATCAAGGAGAAAGGACGGATGGTTAATAATGTGGTGGCTTTTCCGCCGCCATAGCCGCCGGAGTCTCCTGAAAACCATAAGGCACTACCTTCGGCTGGTGCAAAGCCAAAAAATGCTCGTTGAGCATCAGCTCCACGCGTAGCATCGTCTCCTCGATGCGCTTGGGTGTCAGTTGGCATTCCCATACCACGATGACTTGCCAGCCGTTGTCGTGCAGCACTTGGTAGTTCTTTTGGTCGCGCTCCTGGTTTCTTTTGATTTTGTTCACCCAAAACTCACGATTCGTCTGCGGAATCTTACAACATGATGAATTGGTGATTTCTGGTAGAGACGCAAAATTTTGCGTCTCTACATGATGACCATGCCAGAAACAACCATTCACAAAGATGGCAGTCCGATACCGCCGCATGACGATGTCGGGCTTGCCTGGCACGCTCTTCACGTTGAGGCGATAGCGGTAGCCATGCTGCCACAGCCATTGCCTGACCTTTAGCTCGGGCTTGGTGCCTTTACCGTGGATGCGCGACATCACGTAATGGCGTTGTGAGGGTGTGAGGCGGTCGGTCATGATAGGAGTATTAGTTTTAGTTCTTCAACCGAATTGGCGACCTTTAAGTTTTCGATGCTACTCATATTCCGATACCCCCAGTTCACCGCAATGCTCATGATGCCACCGTTAGCCGCGGTCTCCATATCGGTGTCGGAGTCGCCAACCATGACGGCATCCTCTTTTTCGACGCTCGCCTTGCGTAGCACTTCACTGACGATTTCTGGATCGGGCTTGAGCGGAAAGTTGGGGCGACCGCCCAAGACCGCCACAAAGGGGATCTCGGGGAAAAACTCCTTGATGAGGTGCTCAGTGCCCTCTTGGAACTTGTTGGAGGCGACAGCCAGCATCACGCCTTCTTGGTGCAGTTGGGTCAAGAGGTCCTGTATGCCAGAAAAAGGTTTTGTGTGCACGTCGATATGAGTAATGTAGTAGGCCTTGAAGTCGTTATAGGCGGCATCCACCATGTCATCGTCCTTATGGCCATCGGGTAAGGCCTTTCGCATCAGGTTGCGGGCGCCGTGGCCGACCATGGCCATGACTTCTTCGCGCGTAAAAGTCGGAAAGCCTCTCAAACTCATGGCGTGGTTGACGGCCTCCTTGAGGTCGTCGATGGTGTTGAGCAGTGTCCCGTCGAGGTCAAATATCACCAGTTTATGTCTCATGACTTCACCAGATAAAGGGTAAAACCTTGTATTTCACCCGTTGTTTGTACTTGCTGTAGCCTTCCAGCCCTTGCTCAAGCACGGCCTCTTCGTTGCGGATGCGTTTGGCTATCAAAGGGATATACAACAACATGATGGCGAACGAAATCGGAGAGGCTAGCACCAAAGGCATCATCAGGAAGAGGAGGGTGGTGGCCATATACATCGGGTGGCGGACGATGCCATAAAGACCCGTATCAATCACTTTTTGATGCTCCTGCACCTCGATGGTCCGCGAGAGGTAGGTATTCTCGCGAAGGACTTCCGCATAAAGCAGATAACACACCAAGAATAGGCCGGCTGCAATCCACACGACCCAATTCGGAAGTAAACACCATTGGAAGCGCCAGTTGAGACCTGCGACGACGAAGGCGGCAATAAACAGCAAGCCACTCAGCGCCACGACGGTCTTTTGTTCCTTTTCTTGTTCCTTGGCGTTGAGCCTTTTTTTCAAAAGTTCTGGATTTTTGACCATCATAAACAGCCCTGCGATGAACATGGGAACGAACAAAATGCCCATTAGCAGCCAGCCCTGCCAATAGTGCAGCGAGCCTGCAGGCAAGAAGATGAGCAGACCCAAAATGATGACGCCTAGGAGGAATTTCGTAAGCGCATGAAATAGCAAGTTAGATTTCATCAGAATAGTATTGTTTCAGCGTGTCACTTGCTGAGTTGCTTCACTGGGAAGGTGAAATAGGTGTCGGGGAACGGTTCGTTTTTCAAGGTGAAGTGCCACCATTCCTCAGCGTAAGGTGCGAAGCCGTGGCGCATCATGGCCTCGCGTAGGATCATCCGATTGTGGAATTGCTCGGCGGTGATTTGGTCGTTGGGTTTGTATTTTCCAGTTTTTGGGTTACCGCCAAAATCGGGATGGCTCCTGCGACCGAACCAGTCGAAAGTACCGCCCATATCCACTTCTTTTTCCGTGGCCATGTCGAAAAGGGTCAAGTCGACGGTGGAGCCTCGGGTGTGGCCACTTCTCTTGGCGATGTAGCCCAGTTCGAAAAGCCTGTCGCGAGGCACTTCGGGATAGAAATAGGGTTTCATGAGCGTGTCGTTGACATCGGCGCCCCAGCGCACAAAATGGTCGACAGCGCATTGTGGACGGTAAGCATCGTAGATTTTCAGGCGATAGCCTTGTTTTTTCAAGTCATCACTCACAGCGCGGAGGCTATCAGCAGCCTGCTGGGTGAGCAGTGCGACGGGCTCCAGATAGCCGTCCACACGTGTCCCGACGAAGTTAAAAGTGCTATAGTAGCGGATTTCCAGAATGGCGTCGGGGATGACATCTGCAATGTTCACGAACTGGCTGAAGTCGTCGGTGGGCGACAGCATACCTGTCAACCGTTGGAACTCGTTGCGTGCCTTCTCGAGCTGTGCAAGGAAGACAGGGCTGGTGTGTAGTCGGCTCACGCCGATGGCGGCACAGAGGCGGCTGGCGTCGACGTCGCTCTGCCAGTGGGCGCCTGCGATGACACGGCTCTCACCGTACATATAGCCACGCACCATGATGGTGTCGGCGTTGTCGGGGTTGATTTCGGAGAGCAGCAAGGCGGTGGCATAGCCACGTTGGCTGTGGCCGGAGGGGTAGGAGCCTTCGCCCGATAGTTCCGCTTCCTCGTATCTCGTGAGCATGTGCTCGTGGAAACGCTCAAACGGCCGCTTGCGGTGGTAGAAAGCCTTCGGCTTGACGCGTGTCGGGTCGATGGTAGAGAGGCTGTTGATCATGAACTTGTATATCTCAGGAGTGCCGTCTTTTGAGATTTCGAGGCCGAAGGGCACTTTAAACACGGCGAAGAGCGAGTCGTAGTTCCACACGGCATCTTGAAAGACGATGGCGGCGCGTTCCGGGTCGTTGCGTTGCTGTTTGCCCCACATGTAGCGCATGATGTCGTTGGCGAAGTCCGTCCCGATGGTATCAGGTGGCGGAGGCAGGCATTTGATGAGGTCAGGCATCTCCTCGGCGCTGAAATAAAGGGTGACGCCATTGTCTTGTGCTCGTGTCACAAGGTTGCCGCAGAAAAGGATGGCGGCGATGAGGAATAGGGGGAGGCGGTTCATATACGATGTGATTGTTGTTGGTTTGATCATAATTAGTCAATTGTTGCTATGGGTGGGAAAATGATGGATGGGATTACTTGGAGGCTGGACATAAGGCTATCTTTCTGATTCAATAAGTTGTTGCCAAGCCTGTTTTCGAGTGCGGCTGTCAGGATAAGTGACGGAATGATGTTTGTCAACAAAAATAGCAGAAAGATGAAGTTCGGTTTGGAGGGAAGCATCAATGTTGTACACGAACCAACAAGCATCTTCTGAAAGCGAAAAAACATTACGAACTTCGTTCAAAAAATCTTCATTTGTACAAACAAAACCGTCTTTTTGTCGGTAAGATGTCTTAGGGTTGTATTTCAGATGTCTGCGACCAGAATGGGAAAAGGAATCTTCCTTGTAAATGATCATAGTAAGCGGCTTGTTTATTTTCTTACCATTAACGAAGACATTATAAAACACCGAAGCAAGTTGGATATTGCTATCATCTTGACCCGAAACAACACTACCTCCTCGGCCAATCGGTAGATATACCTGCTTTAGTGGTACAGCATTATACACCATGCCTGCAAGAAGTTCTTTGTAGCCTTCATGTGTAAAAGTATAGTCTGGTTTTTGTTGCCCGAGGGCTGTACCCCATGGAGGCGTTCCTGTACCTTCAATAAGGTTACAGCCAAATGCGAAAGAAGCTAAATCTATTGTCATAGTTGTGAGAATATGTGGTTTAACAATAATCCTACTAGATTAACATCCCATCCATTACCTGCACGAGCTGAAATATCCCTATAAGTTAAATCATCTGGAAAACTAATCTCTCCGTCATTAAAACCCATCAAACGAAATTGCTCTTGAATTGATAGTTTCCTAACTCTAAGTTTACCATCTTTACCAATGGGTTCTACTATTCTTGTGATATTATGACTTGGTTCTGTTATCGTATTGCACAAGCCATCAGTTTTTATTTTATGGTTGTAAATATCTAAGCATAGGGGCTCATCAACAACAAAGCTCTTTAACCCGTGCTTGCCATGTACAACTTGTAAGTGTTCGACTTGCTTGTCAGATAAATAAACTTCATCAGGGGGTGTTTTGTCTAAATACTCTTTTAGTCTTGGACGTTCATCAGGCATTGGAGGAACCATAGAAAACTCTATTGGGAATTCTTCTCTGCTTGCAAATATCCATAAACGTTCTCTGTTTTGAGGGATTCCATAATCTTTTGAATTAAGAACTTGCATTCGGAAATGATATTCCTTTAATCCTTCTTGAAGCGCAGCTCTTGTTTCCTTGAATCGATCTGCCAAAAAGCCACGTACATTTTCCAATAATATGTAATTGGGCTGTTTGATTTGGCATATACGAATAATATCATATATCAGAGTGCCTCTACCCTTTTTGTCATTTTCTCCAAGCATTAAACCGGCGGACGAAAAAGGTTGACAAGGGAATCCGCCTGTAAATAAGTCAAAGTCAGGTATGGCTTTTTTGTTTTTTTCTAAATCTTCTCTGATGCTAATAATATCTCCATAGTTCTTGATATTAGGGAAGTTTTGGTGGAGTATTCTATTGGCACTAGGTTCTATTTCGGAAAAGCCTACAACTTTGTATTTAATCCCAGACCGTTTTAAGCCGTATGAAGCACCGCCATAACCAGCAAAAGCTTCAAAGACTCTTATTGTCTTTTTTCTTTTACGCTGTTTGTCCATGGATTATCATTTAATAAACAAAATCAGGATTAAATCCAGCATCTTGGGCTAAGCGTAGTGAACGTTCACAGTCTTCTGCAAGCTTTGCTTTGATATCTTTATTTCGTTCAATCGAAGCAGCAAGGTGGTCGACTTTTTTCTTCTCCATTATTGACATTCGTGTCCGACCTTCCTTTTTGCTCCAAGCAGATAGATTTCTCCAGAATTCTGCCCCACGGGAAATAACTTTTTCAATGGCTTGTTTTTGTTCTTCAGTTATAATCTCATTTTCAGATTCGTCAACAAGCACTGATTCTGGGATGGTAATGTTTAATGTCTTGTTTTGGATAGTATTCCAGAAGTCTATTTTTTTTGATTCTGTTTGTGGGTTTTTCCCACTATCACTTCCGATTAATCTCAGTTGATCAGAAATGGCACGAATACACTCTTTAATGGTAGGTATAAGGTCGTCTTGAACATTTTGATTTTCCCAAATATAATGTAAATCTATTTTGTTCTGTGAACGTAAAGAAAGTAGCGCTAAAGTATAGTTGGCGATGATGCTCGCGTGGCCCTTGTTTCCTTCCATTTTGAGTAGAGAATCAACGCGTTTATATATAATAAACTTTGCCACAATGTTTTGAAAATATGTGCTATCCACAATGGGTGTTTCATCTTTGATTATTTTCCAGAATTTATCAAAACAGACCTCTCCGCCTTTACAAGCTTCAAAAGGTTTGTCTTTCCATGCCATTTCAAGTTTTGCCACATCTGTTTTGTTGAACCTTTGCGATTGAGGCCTTTCTTCTTCAAATTTTTTGACTTTAAGAGTTCCGGGGCCTCCTGCCATTCCTTTGTCGGTAAGAAATTGTCCCCGCAAACGTTCAAAGTACCATAAAGTAGGATGCGTAGACGAAGTCCATTGTATTCTCGATTGCTTTTCAAGGTCAAGCATGTATGGAGCATTGGCAGATAAGTCTGAGTCTTTGATTTTAGTTTGTGAGTTAGCATATTTTGCAATATTTCCGACAAGCGGTGAAGTGTCATTTTCTTTAACCTCTGAGACTTTTACCGCAACAAATGCTTTTGAGAGGTTTTGTGCAGTTTGTTTCTGTCGGTAAGCATTATATATAGTTGATGTCGTCTGTCCTCCATTCACGATATGCCAATTGCGGATAGAAGCAATATACTTTCGTCCGTTTTCGTCGGTTTTAACATCGACATTTGCGGCGGTAGATGAAATCCCATTGTTGTATGAGAAAAAGAGCTCTGGGGTATCAACAATGGTCTTTGCCATTTCGTTATTGACTTTGATTTTTCCTCCAAGGAAGTTTCTAACATTCTTGTCAATGAGACGAACTTTATATTTGTGGTATATTTTTGCAAGAGTGATAGCGGGCATTATCGTGAGGAATGAACGAATGTTGTTAACATCGTCATAAGTTTCAATGCATTCTAAGTTGGTTTGATATTCATCTTGGAAGGAAATAAGTATTTCATTGTTGTTTTGGCGGAGTTGTTCGGCTTTTAACACTTCCCCCATATCCCAAAAATGGAATTCCATTGGAATTTTATTATTGTCCGTCTTGTGTTGGAATTCTCCATCCGGCAATTCAAGATCGTCAGAAGTAAAACCGTTGGAAAGAACAAATAATCTAATAAGCTCTATGTGCTTTTGTTTGTATTCTTCTTTCATCATATCAAGTACTTCTGCAACATCTGGGTCTTTGTCTCGGTAGGTTTTCTTTGCCTCGGATCCGTCTATTGCAACATGCAAAAGCATTGCAAGATCGTTGGCCATTCGCTGAGCAGTACTAATTGGTAGGGTTGGACTTTGGCCTTCATAATAGATGGTGCCAAATAAATCAAGAATTCCAGTGGTTTCAGAATAATCAAATGCATTTAAGCGATAGCGTCCTGTGAACTTTTCACTTATTGGATCACTTTGGCATTCGCAAATTTCAGGAGATAGAGCTTCGCCATTATCTACAACATATTCAATAATAGCTTTGGTTAATTCTGTTTCGATTTTTGTGCCGTTATTACTGGCCGCTTCATTAATCATCTCCATAAAATCGGAGAGAAATTGTTTTTCTTGCTGTGTCATATTGTTAGTTGTTTTATTGTTGTCCTTTTTAGTAGCTTTCAATAAGTTCGCATAGTTCATGAAGCGACATTTGTAATGCTTCAGCAATTTTTGCTAATGTGTAAACTGATGGTGTTACTTTCCCTCGTTCTATTGAACCATAATAGCGAGTTGAGATGCCCGCCTGAAAGGCTACGTCTTCTTGTGTGGCTTTAATTCCATCCTCAGTCATTGAGTTGCGTTTATCTAGTAATGCTCCGCCAATTGCTTTCCTGTACTGTATTTCAGTTTTCATAATAGAAAGTTTGATTATGACTGCAAAACAACATCTATTACAAAAAATACACAAGGAACTATAATTCCTATAAACTTTAAAATATTGGAATACAAAATAATAACTAATTATTATAAGGAACTATAATTCCTAATAGGAATAATAATGCATTTATATTATTAATTAACAGAATAATGTTGATAGGTCAAACTTCTTAGTCTGAGACGATATGTTCCAAAATGGAACCAACTGGAACCGATTGTTCAAATCTTCTCCATCAACCCATCCGTCCCCACCTCCATCCTGCTAAAAGCAAACCATTTCTTGCCCAAGTCCTTCAGCGAGGCGCCGATGTGATATACTGTGTTGTCGATGCAGAGGAAGCGGTCGTGGGCGTTTTGGAACGCATCGATGGCGATGGGGCGGTATTGTGCATTGTGTCGCTGCAGGTCGAGAGCGAGTTGCTGTGTGATGTTGCGTGTGTAAATCTGAGCGCTCACTCTGTCGGCGCGCTTGTCGAGTAGGGTCAGCACCGTGTCGTCCACGTAGTTGTCGAACAGGATGATGCGGCTTTTGGCGCTGCGCACCAGGTCGCTGACGAAAGTGTAGGCGTCGAAGATCTGGCCGTCGTAGAAGATACCCTGGATGGGGCGCACGCTACCATCATCCAACCGCTTGAAAACTTCGTCAAGTCGGTGGTCGGTGTCGGCTATGTGGGAGGCTAATTCCAACTGATGATGCTCTATCACTTCCAATCTCTGGAATATTTCCGCGTTGGCCAAAACAAAATGGCGAAGAGCGACAAACGCATCCATAATCTGGATTCCTACTTTAATCGCAGTCGGACTGTTTAATACGGATGAAAGCATGGCAACGCCTTGTTCGGTAAAAACGTGTGGGAGAATGCTGGAATGCTTCAAGTTTCGCAACCGGTCACAATTTGTGACCAGTTCATCTGTCTCATCTTGAGACAGTTGGAAGCGAAACCGTTCAGGAAAACGCTCAATATTGCGATTGACAGCTTGGTTTAATACTTTGGTCTTAACATCATACAGCATGGCCAAGTCATGGTCAATCATCACTTGGACACCCCTGAAATTATAAATCATGTTCTCGATGTTGGGAGAGGCGGCAGGAGCTTCGTAATCGGTGACAACCTCAATGATGTCTGTTGGGCTCTTTTTATTCGTGCTCATAACTTTAATTAATTTGAATTACGCCACAAAGATGCAATGCTTGTCAAGAAAAAGCCGTTGATTAAACGTTTGTAGTCGATAGTAGTCGTTTGCTGTCGGATAGAGTGCTGAAAAAGAGATGAATAAATAAACTGCGTTCATAGATACCTGTCCCTTCACTTGCCCTCGTTGTCACGAAATGGTTGCTGCAAGAAAGCTTTTGTTGCCTGTATGAAAAATGTTGCTTGCCCATCACATTTTCCCCCGCAGTGCCTCCGTCCCAATCTCCATCCGACTAAAAGCAAACCATTTCTTGCCCAAGTCCTTCAGCGAGGCGCCGATGTGATATACTGTGTTGTCGATGCAGAGGAAGCGGTCGTGGGCGTTTTGGAACGCATCGATGGCGATGGGGCGGTATTGTGCATTGTGTCGCTGCAGGTCGAGGGCGAGTTGCTGTGTGATGTTGCGTGTGTAAATCTGAGCGCTCACTCTGTCGGCGCGCTTGTCGAGTAGGGTCAGCACCGTGTCGTCCACGTAGTTGTCGAACAGGATGATGCGGCTTTTGGCGCTGC
>JAEEGK010006210.1_pt1 | contig 28798 bp, 21 predicted proteins | sample 8958771 | NCBI WGS metagenome assembly JAEEGK01 (sample SAMN16246547, study PRJNA631951) | gut metagenome | biome: gut microbiome; feature: rumen; material: SC-attached | host: Bos | place: Iran: Karaj | collected 2018-10 | reverse complement strand
CCGTTGATCACCAGCAGTCTATCGGCCTGGAATCTCGTCGCGACTGCCCATTCCACCTGCCTGTCGTCGAATATGCCGATGTCCTCATCCACGATTATTACGTTCTTCATGGAAGGATGGCCTGTGAATGCGGCCATTATGGCATTCTTCCCGTCGCCTTCCTTGTTCTTGGTGATGGAAACGACACCGTTGAGCCAGCAGCACCCTCCTTCGGTGAGTCTTACGGCATGTGTCCTCGGCACGGCCTGTTTCACCGTCTTGTATATCATAGGCTCGCGGGGGAGACCCATGAACAGATAGTGCTCGTTCCCTCCGGGGAGTATGAACTGGAAGTACGGATCCTCGCAGGACCATATCTTATCGATCTTGATTATCGGCTGATCCCTGACGTAGTCATAAGTGCCAGTGATGTCCACGAAAGGCCCTTCTTTGGCCGTATCGAAGGTTATCCTGCCCTCGAACACATAATCGCATTCTGAGGGCACCAGAAGGCCGTTGTCGGTCTTTCCGACCTTGAGTGCCTTGCCTGATGTGTTCTTGCACAATGCGGAAGCAACGGTGAGCTCATCGGTGTCGTATCCCAATGATGTCGCTGCAGCAAGCAGTACTTCAGGCCTTGCACCTATGCATATGGACACCTTCAGTTCCTTTCCGTCCTTCTTAGCGTTGTTGAACATCGTGAACAGATGTCTCGGTACAAGACGGACTGCGATGGAATCCTTGTCCATTATCATCATCCTGTGGAATGAGACGTTCTTCTTTCCGCCGTATTCACTCACGATTATTCCTGATGAGATGTATCTGCCGCCGTCCTCAGGGAAGTATTTGCAGATCGGGAGCTTCATGAGATCCGTTTCTGCACTTTTTGCCTTGAATTCAGGCTTGTCCACGATCTCCGTATCGCAGGGATTGTCTATCGCTGAAAGCAATGAGGTGACGATATCCTTCTGGTCTATGCCCATCGCATCGGCTATCTTCTTCCTGGTGGAGAAAAGATTGCCGACGGCCTTTCCGCCGTTGAAAGATTCGAAAATGACGGTCCTGTCCTGATCCTCTGCCATGGCCTTTGTGGCTGTCTGCGAATCAGGGTCGATCTTCTTCGTGCATTTGAATTCGGAACCTTTCAGGTATTTTCCGACGGACATGATTCTGCAATTGATTGGAAAGTATTAATCATTTCCACAAATCGCGCCAGGATGACATGGATTGAACAAATGATACAGTTAACTTCTAAATTAACACATTCAAAAAAAGATGGAATGGGGTGTGCAAGCACACCCCTTCTGTTAGGGTTTATGCCTTCTTGCTCTTCTTCACGAACACGAAGACTCCAACGCCTGCTACCAGAACCACAGCAACGATGATTCCGATGATCAGACCGATGTTGGATCCTCCGCCTGATGACGGTGATTCCTCAGGCACGACATCGATGAACCAGTTGGAGAAGTGGTCGGTCTCGAACACAGCACACTTCAGGTCGGAGTCGTATGTCGCATCTACCTGGATGACGTTGTTGCCGTCGAGATAGAACACCTTCACATCCGAGGCATTCTCACCGTCCTTCAGCGTGTAAGGCAGCGACACCTTGATCTTGCTGCCGGTGAAGGATATGGCTCCGTTGCTGTCAGAGAGGTTCAGTGAATAGACAGTCTTCCCTGCGATCCTCTCCTTGACCGCTGCTGAGAGAGAATCCTTCTCAGCAGCAGACAGTGTCTTCGCCCCTATAGAGACGGGTCCGGTCGCGGATGATACGATCTGCTTGGGTATGACCATGTTCCATCCCTCTCCTGAGACCTTGATCTCTGTCTTTGTTGTGTCAGCCAGGACATCGGCGATTGCACCGACTGAGGTGTCGATGACAACGGTATCGGCCTTATCGTCGGAGAACACAATTGATGTGTCTTCGGACGGCACCGGCAATATTGCCCATATGGCCCTCAGTGTCATGTTCTGTGCAGGCATCTTGGCAGGGAACGCAGGCGACCAGGAGACGAACGAGTATCCGTTCTTGGTCGGGTTCGCAGGTGCATCGAGGGCACTGTCGTAATCCCTGGTGATTGGATCGACTGCGGATCCTCCGTTGCTGTCGAAGGTTATGGTGAACGGGAGGATGATCCACTGGGCATACAGTGTGACCTCTTCATCCGTTCCAGTCCATGCGCCTGTCGCATCGGTATAGGCGGTGTCAGCACACAATGCTCCGTTCTCATCGATGATCTTCTCGCCGCCTGAGGCAGAGGTGAAGTAACCGCTGACTGCATATCCGGTCCTGGCAGCAGCGACATAGTTGCCGATCGAACCGCTGTCGTAGGTGGCTCTGGCCGAACCGTTCGCATCACCGAGGTTCTTATCGAGGATTATCGAAGAGACTATCGGCGTCCATTTGACGTACAGTCTGTAATCATCCACGTTCGGATTTGCCTTGCACCTTCCGGCCGAATCGGAGTAGTTAGCGACATTGGGCACGATGCTCAGATCGGCGTTGACGAACTTCGTCTGAAGGGTGCTGTCGATATAGAATCCCTCGATCTCATAACCCGTTCTCGACGGGACCACACCTTGTTTCATGGTAGTACTGTCATAATCGACATACCTCCAATAGCCTGTGGTCGTATCTCCGTCGTACAGCTCCATGCTTATCTCATCAGCAGCCCAGTGAGCGTACAGGATCTGTGTCTCGGAGTAATTGATCCAATTGCCGCCGGAGACCCAGCCTTCGGCATTGTATACGGGTCCTGAATCGTTGCTTCCTCTCAGGACCTTGGTTCCGTTCACGGGATCACTGTAGTATCCTACGAAGGTGTAGCCCAATCTGGTCGGGACAATGTGCAGTGAAGTGACAGAAGAACTGTATCCAATGACAACAGAAGTGTCGGCCGAATCTCCGCCGTTGCTTCTCAGCTGAACAGTGTATTCTCTGGTGACCCATTCGACATCGATGCTGGTATCTTCAGCCTTACACCATTTACCACCAGATGTGTATCCGGCGATGTTGGCCGAGTAGATGATACAATTATCAAAGGCGATTATATCGTCCAATACAGTATAACCGGCGATACTGTAACCGTTCCTCGCGGGCATCGTGACGATGGTGAAATGATCCTCTCCGAATACCACAGTAGCCGTACCGTTGGTACCTTCTCCGGCGACCAGAGTGATATTGTACGAGTTCGCTGTCCACTGGGCGTACAGTGTGAGTGAACCGCTGAGGGAGATCCAACGGCTTTCTGATATGTGTTCCGCAATATCCTCATTGACAAGGGTTCCGTTGGAGTTGATGATCTTCGTTCCGCCAGTAGAAGCGGTGAAGTATCCTGTCAGTGTATATCCCGACCTGGTGACGCCGATAAAGTTCGTCAGCGTACCGCTATCGTAGGTTGCTGTAGCCGAACCGTTGGCGATTCCGCCGTTGGCATCCAGCGTTACGGCGGTGGTACTGACCTCCCACACTGCGAATAACGGGACTGTCGCACCGTCCACGTTTGTGAGGTTGTTCACCAACTCTCCGTCGGTATATTGGTTGCCTGATCCGTCCTCGTGCTGGCTCCAGCCGACGAATGTACGGCCTATCATCGAATATGCGTTGGCAGTCAGATTGGCTGCCGAATCGTAGGTCATCTGCTGGTGGGCCATGTGACCCTGAGCTGAGGGATCTGCAACAAAACTGATCTCATAGGTTATCGGGTCCCACTGGGCGTACAAGGTTATCGATCCGCCGCCGACAGCCAGATTAGTCACCTGTGCACCATTTGCATAGGTATCGCCGGAACCGCCCTCGTTAACGCTCCACTCCCTGAACTTGTAACCGGTCTTTGTGAATGCGTTCTGTGTAAGATTCACGGTCTCACTGTATCTGATGGACTGATTCGACATCGTTCCTGTTCCTCCGTTGGAGAGGAACTGTACCGTGTAGGGGGTTCCCTGCCACTGTGCATAGAGGGTGACGACCGCTCCGTCCTCTGCCGAGAGATTCAATACCGTTCCGCCCAGATCGTATGCATCTCCTGAACCGTTGGCAGCTGTGTTCCATCCGACAAGGGTGTAGTTCGTTCTGATGAAACCACTGTCAGGGAGATTGTACGATGTACCGTAGATCATATCCTCGGGATCTATCGAACCACTGGTGCTTCCGTTTCCTGCATATTCCACGATATACTGGACTAAGCGCCATCCGGCAATGAAAGTGACCTCATCCTCATCATAATAGATCCATTTACCATCAGCATCCGTGTAAGGATCGAAGTCGGCACAGAGATTACCGGTGTTGTCAATGATCATCTCATCGGCAAGGTAGTATCCGGTGAGGACACGGCCGACCCATGCGACCCCTACATAGTTGGTGAGTTCGGAACTGCCTACAGTGGCGGTGGCCAAACCGACTTCAGCAGCGCCGTCCGGATCAAGGATAATCCTTACCTTCTTAGGTTCCCACTTGAGATATACGTCACAGTTCGAAGCTACGTGCCAGGCGCCTGTATCGTCGGTCCAGTTGATGACCGATTCCACAGTGCTGTCGTCGGCATTGATGACCTTCGATGTATATCCGTCGGATGTGTAGAGACCTTCTATTGAATTACCGGCCAGAGTAGGTTTGTCGACCCATGAGATGGAATTAGTGCGGAAAGCGATCGTCGCTGAACCTATCGCAGTACCGTTCTCATCCTTCACGGTCAGAGTGTAAGTATGGCCTACCCAGTGTGCGTAAAGGTTCTGCCCGTTGTTGCCGTTGCTCCACCTTCCGCCTTCGGTCCAGCCGGTGACGCCGCTGACTACGGTGTAATCGGCCCTCACGACCATAGTTCCTCCATCGGCGGATGTGAAGTAGCCGGCGAAGTCGAATCCTGTGTAGGTCATCACAGGGATACCTGTGATGGCCCCGACAGGTGTGCCGTATCTAATGTATATGTCCTGAGTATCGGTATCTCCGCCGCAGGAGTTGAAACAGACATCGAACTGTCTTCCCGTGATACCTGCGATCAGAACGAGGTTCCCGGGTACAACATTATCGAAGTTCCACACTGTGCCGCCCACATGGTCGGTGTACCAGTTGCCGTCGAATGAATACAGATCGGTATTCAGTCCGGGAAGGACCGTTCCCTCGGTCGGACAAGTGGCTTTAGTCGTTTCCGCCATGACCTGCGGGTCGATGGGGGTTGCGAGACCGCCTACATCGAATGATACGGTGAAACATTCGGTAAGGGTCATCGCACTGGAGTACTTGAATGCCTTTCCTGCAAGATATTCGCCGTTCGAATTACCGACGATGGTTCCATTGGTCCTCTCGAATTGCCAGTAGTTATTGAATATCTCACCTATGTTGTTGTAGAATGTCGTTTCCTCACTGAACATGACGAGTCTGATTCCAGTACAACCGGAGAATGCGAATCTCGAAAGATATGTTGCACCAGTGGTACGGACAGTACTCAATTCAGTACAGTTATCGAACGCATGGAGGCCGACGGCAGTGACCGTCGACGGTATTACTGCGGTGATTAAACCTGTGCAACCCTTGAATGCATCCTCGCCGATACTGGAGGCCTTCTCAGGAATCGCTGAAATAAGTGTACAGCCCTCGAATGCACTGGTTCCAATCGTGAAAGTTCCGGTTCCGCATTGAACGGTCTTCGCTTTGCTGTATTCAAACATACCGGCGGAAATTGCAGTGACATCATCTGAGAGGATAATGGTGAAACCTTCGGCCGAACCCGCACCTCTGAATGCATTGGTCGCTGTACCGATGTTGGAGTTGATGGTGACCTCTGTCAGCAAGGTGGTGCTGTTGAAAGCATATCCTCCGATGGTAGTGACATTCGCAGGTATGGAGATCTCGGTGATCTTCGTTCTGTCGAAAGCATATCCTCCTATGTAGACTGTCCTCTCAGGGAGGATGAGTTCGTCGATCTTGGTTCCCGAGAATGCATAGTTGTTTATGGTCAGATTCTTGGACGCATCAGGTGTTTCCCAATCCTCGATGTCCACTGTTGAAAGATTGATACATTCCCAGAAAGCATTGAGGCCGATAGTGGTGACCGATAACGGGATTGTAATGCTGGTCAATCCGGAACAATCATAGAATGCATGATTACCGATAGTGGTCAGTCCTGCAGGCAACTGAATATCTTCAAGGGAACGGCAGCTGTAGAACGCTTTCTGTCCGATGGAAGTCACGGTAGTAGGGATGGTGAAACTGCTCAGAGCTCTGCACATTTCGAATGTTTCAGTCGGAATCGTAGTGAAATTGCCTGTCAGAGTTGCAGTAGCAAGATTGGTACATCCGTAGAATGTACCGGTTCCGATGGTCACACCGTATTCCACTGTCGCACTCAAAAGACCTGTACAATCTCTGAACACGTAATCGCCCAGTACTGCACCCGATTTGACTGTCGCTCCTGTCAGAGAGGTTCCGCTGAATGCATATGATCCGACAGTCATGCCATCTTTTAATTCGATTGAGCCGCTGATGTTCAGTCCCTTGAACATATTGTTGGGGATATCGGCTTCGTCGCCCAGAATCAGAGCGATGCTCTGGGTCAGACCGTTGAAGGGGCTGTTCTCAGCGAACGCATCGGTAGCGAATGCAGTGGCATTGTAGGTTATCGAAGCGATGTTCACACAGCCTGTGAATCTCGCGCTGTCGGGCGAACCGGTGACCAGTGCACCGATAGTTACTGCCGTGATGTGCAGTCCGCCGTCGAAATTCTCGACATAACTGACATCGGGGATCTGGCCGCTGACTATGGTCAGTTCATAGTCGGCGGTATTGCCGTTCATAAGTTTCCAGATACTTACCGACGGATCGCCAGAGAACTCAAGAGCGGTTATCGCACATCCGCTGAAGGGCATCTGTGTGCTTGCACCTGTACCGACAGTACAGCCTATGAGCCTGACGGTTCCCGACAGACCGGTGTTGCTGAAAGCACCGGTGTTTATCAGAACGCCGCTGAATTCGACAGTATCTTGTTCAGCGAACAGCAGGGTGCAGCCGTTGAATGAATTTTCGTAGAAACGGATAATATTCTCGAAACCGGTGATGGTAGTCAGACTTGTACATCCGTAGAATGCATTCTGACCGATCTCCATCTCTGTCTTATTGATGACAAGCGATGTGATAGGTGTTCCTGCGAATACGCGTCCGTTGGGGCCGCTCAGGGGTTTTGTTCCGCTGGTTCCGCTCCAGACGAAATTACTGTCTATAATCGCGGATGTTATCTTCGTCCTATCCGCTGGGGCGAACAGATCTGGTGTAGTTTTAAGTGTCAAACTGAAGTTCGTGGTAATTCCGTCAAACGCACGACCGGGTATCTGCTTGGAAGTATCGATGATCACCGCGGTGACCGAACAGCCCTGGAAGTAGTTTCCATTACCGGACCAGGAGATTGAGGGCGAAACGGTTACCGTTCCGAAAGATCCTCCGGAATATCTGAAGGCTGCCTCTCCGAGATTCACGGTAGCCGATATCGACACATCGCCGAGATTCGGTGCACCGTCTGCATCATCACCGGAGAATGCATACTGTCCGATGGTCAACGCTGCAGAAAGATTCTGGTTGCCTGAGAACAGAGCACATCCGTAGAATGCCCTGTCGCCTATGGATGTCACGTGGGAAAGATCGAATCCCGTAAGTATGACACATCCCTCGAATGCACTTGTTCCGATAGATACACAGTCATCCCCGATGGCGATAGATGTGAGATTGGTACACTCTTTGAAGGCATTGTTGCCGACGGATGTCACCGATTCAGGGATGGTTATCGATACCAATCTGTAACACTGTTTGAATGCATCATTGGGTATCGAAGTGATGTTAGAAGACAGGATCTGTACGTGGGTCACGAATTTGCTGTAATGCAACGTACCGGGCATCGATGTCATTTCTTCGCCGATGATCATGGTCAATGTGGGAGAATCAGAACCCAGTTCGGCACCAGTGTTGTTGAATCCGGCATAATCTCCTGTAAAGTTGCTACCGTGGATGTAGGATATCTTACTTACATTCTTCAGTCCAACCAGAGAGCTGTGGCCGAAATTGATGGTTCCATTGATGTCGAATACCAATTCGCCGATGTTGCAGTTGTATCCGCTGAACAGATATTGCGGGATCGTCATGCCGCCGGCAGATTGGAAGGTGACCTTAACGCCAGTGTTATTGTTGATTCCACAGTTCAGGAATCCGTTGCTGCTTACATTGCTGCAACTCGTAGCACGGAACACAATCTCCTTGAGGGAATAGAGGTTCTGTGCGCCCCCTAATGTCTTCACGGCAGAACCGATGGTGATCTTCTCACACAGGGGGAAATCAGATAGTCCTTTGATATTCGTCGAGGTGATGGTGTCATCTACGATGATCTCCTTTGTGAATTTCTTCAGTACCTGCCATTTGGGATTGAAGTTCGAAGCATAATTCGTCATGGCAGTGGTACCGCCGTTCTTGGTGAACGTCAGTACACCATTAGTATGGTCATATGACCAGTTGATTCCGTCGGTTCCGTTAAGATCTTGATCGATCTCATAATGACCTGAATTCACAGCTGTCGTACCATACTTACCGAGGGTGTTGACGGTCTCGTTCTCCAGGCTTCCCGTGGAATCTTTGACCTTCATCGAAAGGATGTCACCGTTGTCACTGTACTGTGTGTCGAAGGCATCTGTACCGATCTTGGAAGCATCGGGTGTGCCCATGAACTGTATCTCTGCAAGCAGCTGGCAGTTGTAGAATGCTTTCTGGCCGATATTCGTGTATGTTGCAGGTATCACCAATTTTGTAAGTTCGGTCCTGGAGAAGGCATAGTTGCCGATGGTGACATCAGCTGGCAGACTGAGGGACGAAACCTTCGTGTTCTCGAAGGCATAGTTGCCGAAACTCGTTACCGATGAAGGGATGGTGTATCCCACAGGGGTGAGGTTCTGGAAGGCATAGTTGCCTATGCTCGTGACAGTATTCCCGAATGTCAGTGAACCGATTGACGAATCCTGGAATGCGTTTGCACCTATGCTCTGTGAGTTTATCGTTATTGACGGGATGGTTGCATTTTTGAAAGAAGAACTGCCTATATCTACATCCACAGTCAATCCGCTGCTGAATGTTGCACGTTCAAATGCACTGGTTCCCGTGCTGGAGACGGTGGAAGGCATAACGAACGCATTTCCGAAAGTCGCATAACTGAAGGCAGATTCCCCAATCGTTGTTACGGACGACGGTATCGACAACGTGGATCCTTGGGGGAAGGTGGAATTGTAGAACATGCCTCTTGCAATCGTGCCCGCATTCGCAGATAAGATGACAGAACCTATCTCTCTGTTTCCGAAAGAATAGATTTCGTATTTGGTGACGGTGTCCGGAACCTGTATGTTCACAGGGCCTGTTCCCAGTACCTTGTAGAGTTTCGTGATGTCGCTGTCATAAAGAGCACCGTTCTGTACGACGAATCTGCTATTATTGTCGATGATGACACTTGTGACACCGGAAGGAGAATAGGTGCTTCCATTCGTTGTGTATGCGAAAGCATAATCCCAGATTTTGGTAACGGCGCTCCCGATGGTCACTTGGGTTGTATTGGAACCGATGACTCCAGCATAGATGTTGGTGACATTGCTGCCGAATACCACTTCGTCAGGATTGGAATAGATGTTCTGGGCCGTCGCACTAGTATTGATGGTCAGCTTGCCGATGGAGGCCCCTCTGAAGCTGTATGCTCCCACCGAATTAACCGATGAAGGGATAGTAACATCACCTTTATCACCGTTCGAATCTTTGAAAATAGCATTTTCGAATGCATAGCTGCCGAGAGTCGTAAAGGAACCGGTGGAAGGCAAGTCGAATCTGATCGTGTTATTGGAGCCTTTGAAGGCATTATTGCCGATGGATGTAAGTTCAGGCGATTCCCCCAGGTAGTAATTACCGCTGAAACCGTTGAACAGATATGCAGGTATGGTCTTTACCGAACTGCCGATGTTGATGACACGATCTCTCAGGATGACATTTGAAATCGAGGTTTCGCCTCCACCGTAACTGGCCTGGACACAATTGTAGTTTATCTCATTCAGTCTACTGCAGTTATCGAATATCCTGGATGTCAGGGAAATGACCGATTCGGGCAATGTCACGGATTCGATCTTACTGCAATTATTGAAAGCGTAACTCAAGATATACTGCATGCCTTCAGGCAGTATGATCGTCTTATCCGTAGTCACATTACCTGTGGGGACGATCCTCTCCAGATTCGTACAGCCGCTGAATGCACTGCTATCGATAGTTGTGACTTTTGAACCGAGATATACACTGACAAGTGTGGTCTTACTTGAGAATCCGGATGATGCAATCTTTATGACATCATAGGTCTTCTCATCATTTACGACCGTGTCCGGTATTGTCACCGAGGTCACTGTGAATGTGGATGCTGCGGCGACGGATACCTTACCGTTGGCAGTCTCAGTGGGTTCATTTATGACGGTATATTTCAGTTGGTTCACATCGTCAGTAAATTCTGCCGCCGATGAGTTGTCAGAATAGAACGATCCGACGAATACCGCTGCGGTCGCAACGACCATGACCGTAGTGATCAAAGCGATCATTCTTCCGAATTTGGAAATCCCTTTGCGGGAGTTGCTTTCTTTAGCCATGGATTACGATTTTTGTAGTCACGTAATTATAATGCGCGGGCGAAGTACAATATGAGAAATCAATCGACTGTATTAACAGTATATTCACATTTACTAAATTATCATATATTTATATCTGCGATATCATTAAATATCATTTGTTATAGCAACGATACAAACCGAACATCCGATTATCGTTGTCTCGGCTTCTAAATCCACCTTCGCGATTGTATAGGCCCATTCAGGACCGTTATTAACCTTATATAGGCGGATTGAATGACCAGCTATATGGCAGGCGATGTCGAGAGTCTGATCAGGAAATATGCGCTGCAGAATGCCGTCTTCTTCAAAGGAAAGGCCAATCCCAAAGCAATCATAGGAAAGATACTGGGAGAATGCCCCGAATACAGGACCAAGGTCCAGGAGATCACGGAGACCATCAATGCGATCGTAGCAGATATCAACGCCATGTCCCTTGATGATCAGAAGAAAGCTCTCGAAGAGATAGATCCGACGATGCTCGTCAAGGAAAAGAAGGAGAGGAAATACGAACTCCCGGACCTCGAGAACGTTGACGGAAAGGTCGTCATGAGGATCGCGCCCGGACCTTCCGGACCCCTGCACATCGGACACACCCGTGTATCCATCCTGAACGACGAATACGTCAAGAGATACGGCGGAACACTCATCTGCAGGTTCGAGGACACAAATCCTGAAAAAATCGACCCCGACGCTTACGACATGATCCCCGAGGACCTCGACTGGCTCGGTGTCAAGATTCACAAGACCGTCACTCAGTCTGACCGTTTCGAGATCTATTACGATTACACCAGGAAACTCATCGAGATGGGGCACGGATACGTGTGCACATGCGAAGCGGACCACTGGAGGGAGCTGAAGGAACAGAAGAAGGCCTGTCCCTGCCGCGATCTTTCCGTCGAAGAACAGCTGGAGCGCTTCGACAAGTTCATGTCAGGCGGATACAAGGAAGGAGAAGCGATCGCAGTCATCAAGACAGCCATCGACCACCCCAACCCGGCGGTCAGGGATTTCGTTGCCCTCAGGCTGGTCGACCACCCTCACCCGCTCACAGGCAACAAGTACATCGCATACCCGATGATGAACCTCTCCGTTGCCATCGACGATCACCTCCTCGGTATGACACATGTCATCAGAGGAAAGGATCACCTGAACAACACATTCAGGCAGGAATACATCTACGATTACTTCGGCTGGAAGAAACCCGTCTTCCACCACTATGGATTGGTCAACATCCCCGATACCGTACTCAAGACCTCGCTCATCAAACAGAGCATCAAGGCCGGAGAGTACAGCGGTTGGGACGACGTCAGGACCGGAACCGTAAGGGCCCTCAAAAGAAGGGGAATCAGGCCTGAGGCCATCCGCAGATACTGGGTCGAGAGCGGTATCAAGCCTATCGACATCCAGTTCTCATGGGACAACCTGTACGCTATGAACAGGGATGTGATCGACGGCGATTCCAACAGGTACTTCTTCGTTCAGGACCCTGTGAAATACGAAATCGATGGAATCGATCAGATAGTCGGAAAGGCACCCAAGCACCCCGACCACCCCGAGAGAGGGAACAGGGAGTACACCCTCAGCGGCAGCAAGACCGTATTCATATCATCAGAGGATTCGCAGACCTTCAAGGATGCAGGCAAGATCAGGCTCAAGGACCTGTGCAACATCGATTACGCCACGCCTGCGAAGTATTCCGGTACCGACGTATCGATACTGAAGAAGGGATTCAAGGCCGTCCAGTGGGTCGGAGAGGATTCCACCGAAGCTAAGATCCTCATGCCCGACGGCACAGTCATGAACGGCCTTGTCGAGAACTCCATCCTCAGCGAGAAGAACGATTCTGTCCAGTTCGAGAGGATCGGTTTCGTGAGGATCGAGAACAGGGATCCCAAGTCGTTCACCGCTGTGTTCAGCCACCGCTGATCACAGGAATACCGGCAGTACAGCGTTGAATATCGAACCTATAGCGACAGCGACGGCAATCGTTGCCAGAGATATGATCGCTGTATGCTTGGCACCGAGTTCCCTGTACATGGCGGTCATCGTTGCGAGACAGGGCAGGTAGATGGACATCACCACTCCGAACACGATGAACTGCTGGGGTGTCATAAATGCCGTTATGTCGGCTATGCCCTGTGCATCCGCAAGTATGACGAGCATGCCGTAGGACATCTCCTTACGCAGGATCCCTGCGATGAAAGCGATGATCGTTACGGCAGGCAGTCCGAGAAGCCCTGCCGTCATCCAGGACATAGGTTCAACCAGACTGTCCAGCAGCTCGTAATGGACGAGAAGTTCGATGATGATGCTTCCTACGATAAGGAGCGGCACAGCGAGCTTGAAGAAATCGCTGGTCCTCAGCCACATCTTGAGAAGGACGTTCCTGACCTTGGGGGCCTGAAGCTCTGGAAGTTCCATGGCGAGGTTCGAAGGTTCATACTTCATCCTCTTGTTCAGGATTACACCCGAGATGAATCCCAGGGTTATCAGCATGAGGAAGAGCACAGGCACCCAGATGACGCCTGCATACTTGCCTGTGACACCCGTAATCGTTGCAATCTGTGCGGAACAGGGGATCGCCATACAGATGATGGTACAGAGGATTATCCTCTCCCTCTTCGATCTAATCACACGTGTGGACATGATCGCAGGGACGTTACAACCAAGACCGACCATCATCGGTATGAAAGCGTTGCCGTGAAGACCGACCTTGTGCATCGTCCTGTCGAGAAGGACTACTGCCCTGGGCAGGTATCCCGAATCCTCCAGGATACCCAGGACGATATAGAACACCATGATGTAGGGAATGACAAGACCCAGTATGGCGGATATGCTGCTGTCGATACCCGACATTATGGCCTCGCCGAGTTCTCCGCCTATATCACGCCCGAAATCGCTCAGTGCTGTTCCTACGATATCCGTGTAAAGGGTGTCTATGACCTCCGCCAGCCATCCGCCGATGAAGATCAGACATGCGAAGGTGGCGATGAGGACCAGAAGCAGAATGGGTATGCCTGTCGAAGGCGTTATAGTCATCTCGGAGAACTTCTCCTTCCTAGAGATCCCATCAGTCTTCTTCACGAGAGCGGTCATGGCGATGATGTGCGCATCGCCGTATCTGTCGCGGGCAAGGTGTACATTCATACCTTCGCCGTGGATGGAGGTGAACTCCTCATTCATCTCGGCTATCCTCTTCCTGACGGGTTCAGATACCGATTCCGTGTAATAGCCGGCACCTTCCAGCATCTTGACGGCCTTTCCCCAGGTTATGGATGGATCGATGGCCTTCAGTTCGTCGATGTATTTCAGAATGTGACCGTCATACATCACCTTGTAATCGGAAACACGTGCCCTGCCCTCGGTGATCGCCTTGAGGAGATCGTCTACACCCTCACCGGTCTTGGATGAAACGGGGATCACAGGCATGCCGATGGCGTTGGAAAGGCCTTTGATATCCACATCATACCTTCTGGTAGCCAGATCGGTCTTGTTGAGGGCCATTATCATCGGCAGACCGAGTTCCGAGACCTCTATTGCCAGCACAAGACTGGATTCCAGATTGGTACCGTCGGCAACAACGACGATGACATCGTTGTCCTCGTCGCGGAGCATCTCCATTACGACTTTCTCATCATCGGAATTGACAGAAAGGCTGTAGGTGCCGGGAAGATCGTGTACGTGGATCGTTCTCTCGTTGTATGTGACCGTACCTTCATCGAATTCGACGGTGGTACCGGGATAATTGGAAGAAATCACACCGACGCCGGTGAGTCTTGAGAACAGTGTGGATTTACCTACGTTGGGCTGACCGAGAAGAGCGACCTGGATACTATCCAAGATATCACTCCGTGGTCACCTGTACGGCAGATGCCATGTCCTTGTCGAGGGCTATGGTGGTCTCGCCGATCTTGATGATGCGTGCGCCCTTATCGGAGACGGATGCCGAGAGTTCGACCTCCCTTCCGGGGACGAATCCCATCGAGATCAGCTTCCTGACGACTGTCGGATCGTCGGAAACAAGATGCGAGATCGTTCCTTTCTCACCCTGTTTCATCTCTGACATGGGCGTGCTGATCTCAACTGATGTATGACAGGGATTCTTGCAGGTACCGCAGTCGTCATCGACCTTCGTACCTGTCATGCGGCACATCTTGTTGGCTGCATCCTCTGAAATGGTATGTTCGACGGCACAGGCCTGGTCATGGGCATCCTGATGATCTATCTCGAGAACATCCGTAAGGAACCTCTCCATGATGTGGTGCTTCCTCCTGAGGTCCCTTGCCCTGATGTTCCCCTCTTCCGTAAGGGAAACGCCTCTGTACCTCTCATAATTGACAAGTCCCTCCTTCTGGAGGACCTTGAGCATCTCTGTGACACTGGCCGGGGAGACCTTCATGTAATTGGCGAGCTCGGTTGTCTTGACTACGCCGCTTCCCTCGGTCAGACGGAGGATGTTGATAAGATAATCCTCTCTGTTGTCAGTGCTCATATCCCGTATAAGTGCGTAGGGATATTTAAGGGATACCTAAATCGTCCAGTAGGTAACTGGGTACAGGTCACTGCTGTTCCTGATTCTCTTCTTCGGAGGTCATCTCCTGAGCGGCCTTCTCCTCGGCTGCGATCCTCTTGGCCTCTTCGCGCTGTCTCTTGCGCTCAGCTGCCTCGGCTGCCTTCCTCTCTTCGATGATCCTGGTGTTCTCGTCCATTTCCTGGCGCTGGGCCTCCCCTGCCTGTTTGCGCGCCTCGATCTTGGCCTCGAGCTCATTCTTCTTCTCGATACGGTCGGCAATCTCCTTGAAAGCGGGTGCTATCTCATCCTGAGGGTCAAAGTTATCATTGGCGTAATTGTTCCAGTAGAATTCTCCGATCTTGTTGATGAGATGTTCGATGGCCTCTTTCTCTTCCTTGATCTGTCTGTTGTATGAATTGATGTCAGAGTTCTCACTCTGCTTGCTCCTCATCTTGTCAACTTTGTTTCCGACTTTGTCAAGGAAGGTCATGTTATCGCCCCTGTTTATCGCTACGGATTATTAATAATTATCATCGGGACACGTTGTGAAGGTTAAGAAACCGTTGAACACGATTTTCAGATGCTGGGTATGTTGTTTTTCACTGACGCTTCCAACCAATAATCGTTCCATTACCATAAATTTGGTAGTTCATAACCTTATTTTTATATTCTAACCGTTGCAAGTTGCAGGTTACCATCATGAGTGTGGAGAAGGCATTGGAGGACATCAGGAACGGAAAGATCGTCCTTGTCTACGATTTCGATGACAGGGAGAGGGAGACCGATATGGCGATCGCTTCGGAATTCATCACGCATGAATCCCTCAGGACCATGAGGCACGATGCCGGCGGACTCGTATGTACAACGACACCCTATGCCTTGGCGAAGGAGATCGGACTTCCGTTCATGTCCGATGTATTCTACGACGACGGTGACAAATACCCGCTCCTGAAAGCGATGGCACCTACCGATATACCCTATGACAACACCAAGTCATCGTTCGGTATCACGATCAACCACCGCCATACCTACACAGGCATCACCGATAACGACAGGGCACTGACCATCAGGGAATATGCGAAGACCATATTCCAGGATGCTCCCGTCGAGAAGATCAGGAAGGATCTCGGAGACAACTTCAGATCACCGGGACATGTGCATCTCCTCAACACCGCGGAACAGCCCCTGAAGAGCAGGAAGGGACACACAGAGCTCGTCAACGCACTCATGGTAATGGCAGGCGTGAAACCCTCCGGTACCATCTGCGAGATGATGGGCGACGACGGCAATTCGCAGCCGAAGGAAGTCACAAGCAGATATGCCGCCGACCACGGATTGACGTTCGTAACCGGCGACGAGATCATCGAGGCCTGGAAGAAGTTCAGCCAGTGAGGTTAGCATGGTAAGAGTGATGGCATCCGGTGTTTTCGATATAATCCACACCGGACACATATCATATCTCGAACAGGCCAAGGCACTGGGCGATGAGCTCTATGTGGTCGTCGCATGCGATGAGACGGTCAGGAAGAGGAAGCACGAGCCGATAACACCCGAGAACATGAGGGTGAAGATCGTCTCCTCTCTGAAACCCGTCGATAAGGCGATCCTCGGTAACAAAGGCGGAGATTTCTATTCCATCCTTGAGACGGTCAGACCGGACATCATCGTCCTCGGATACGACCAGACCTTCGACGAGAAGGAATTGGAATCTGACCTGAAGAAGAAAGGATTCGACATCAAGGTAAGGCGTGCTACCCAGTCCGCAGAGGATCTGGAAGCCACGAGGAAGATCATCAGCAAGATCAGGGGTGAATGAATGAAGCTCATAGGCATCGCAGATACCACATTCGCAAGATGCGACATGGCAGCATCCGCCATAGATGAGCTGAAGAAGACCGGAACGGGATTCAAGATCATCAGGAGGACCGTACCCGGATTCAAGGACCTTCCCGTCGCATGCAAGAAACTCATAGAGGAGGACGGATGCGACATATGCATGGCGCTGGCGATGCCCGGCCCCATGGCAAAGGATAAGACGTGCGCACATGAGGCATCCACTGGACTGATCATGTGCCAGCTTATGACCAACACCCACATCATCGAGGTCTTCGTCCACGAGGATGAGGCGAAGGATGCAAGGGAATTGGAGTTCCTCGCAGACAGCAGGGCGAGGGAACACGCGATAAACGTTTATGACCTGTTGTTCCGCCCCGAATCCCTCACTAAACGTGCGGGAACGGGACTCAGACAGGGTTTCAGGGACGCAGGTCCCGTCAGACAGAGGAAGTGAGCCAATGGCAAAATACAAGATTGGAATGGTAGCAGCAGAGTTCAACTACGAGATCACATCGCTGATGGTCGCAAGGGCCAAGGCACAGGCAGAGTTCCTGGACGTCGAGATCGCCAAGACCATCATGGTCCCCGGAGTCTTCGAGGTACCGCTTGCAGCGAAGAAACTCGTATCGGACCCTGAGATCGATGCGGTCATCACACTCGGTGCGGTCATCGAGGGCGAGACGGAACACGACGAGGTCGTAATGAGCCAGGCATCAAGGAAGGTCATGGACCTCTCACTTGAGTACAACAAGCCCGTCGCATTCGGACTCACCGGCCCCGGAATGACCGAGCTCCAGGCAATGGACAGGATCGAGAAGGGTGCACAGGTCGTCGACGCAGCAGTCAAGATGCTGAAGAGACTCGCATAAACATATTCAGGGGATCAAATCCCCTTTTCACATTTTCCATTCTGAAGGCACTCCGTCCTTCACGAAGATAGCTCTCTTTGCAAGTTTGGCAAGGGGCATGTCATGTTCGGTATCGGAATAGAAATCGTCTATCTCTGCGTCGCCGAACACCTCTCTGAACCTCCTAACCTTCTCCTCATCCCTGCAGTTTGGTCCGAGGCATTCTCCGGTCTTGGGATCCACCTGAGATGCAATGACATTTGATATTCCGATGCGTGAGCAGATCTCCCTGATGTGGAATTCAGGTGATGCAGAGATGATGACATCGTCATCCTTATGGATGTCGGGATACCAGCTGAATACTTTGTGCTGGTTGGCATCCCAGAACCTCTTGGACATCTTCTCTATATCCACATACCTGAAGAACCTGTAGTAGGCCTGCTTCAGCATGGTCCTGTCGATCTTCCCTTTCTTGTACTTCGATCTTGCAACGAGCTGTCCGGGAAGACAGAAGACGATGTACGGCCTTCTCTTCAGGCAGTACTTGTACAGATCCATGGTGGAATCGCCGTCATAGAGCGTCCCGTCGAAGTCGTATACGTTCATAGGGGTCCACCGGCAGCGGAGATGATGTTGAACAGCGAGACACCGTCGTTGATTATCGGCACTTCCACGTAGAACGTTATCACGATGGATGCGATGAGCGTGATGAATGTCAGTATCCAGATCTTGTCGCGCACGAACAGCGGCAGGGGATCGTGATCCGTCTGGTTGTTCTGGATGATGACGAAGCACTTGTATGAGAACAGGATCATGATCGGGATGGTCCACAGAGGATTAGTCTCGCACAGCGGTATGATGTCCGTGATCCAGATGACGAAGAAGATATTCAGGAGGATAAGCGAAAGGTAAAGACAGACCGAAAGGGATTCTTCGGAAACGTTCTCCAGTACCTTCCTTATCATTATGCCGTTCCTCTTCATGCGGCGCTTCTCGTTCACACGTTTACCGATGGTGGTGAACGTGACGAGACATCCGATCATAACGATGAGCCAGTCCGATATGGTGACATCTGCGACCAGCGTTCCGTAGAACACACGTATGATGAAACCTCCGACAATCATGACGACATCGACGATTATGACATCCTTCAGACCTAAGCTGTAGAGGATGTTGATCATGAAGTAGATCATCACCCAGGCACCGGCCAGCAGAGGTACGTCGAACAGCGGATGGAGCATGAAACTTCCGAATATCGCTATCGCAGCGAGTATGCCGCACATGAAGTAGGCGTTCCTCTTCGATACCTTTCCTGAAGGAATGGGTCTGTGCGATTTGGCAGGATTCCTGGCATCGGCATCAGCATCAGCGATGTCGTTCATCAGATAAACGGCGGAGCTGATCAGACAGAAGAACAGCACTCCCAGCAATGTGGGGAATATCTTGCCGTCCTCCAGCAGTTGTCCGCTGAAGAGCAGCGGGAGCAGAACTATGACGTTCTTGACGTACTGGTCGACTCTCATCAGTTTAAGATAGATGTTCACGACTTCCCCACCGGACACAGACTGATATCTGGGTATAGTTCCCTATGTTTAATCTGCTTTTTAATTATATGCACCTGAGACCGCTCTTTCAGAAAAGAGAAGATGTTGTAGTGATCGACGCAGCGAAGGCGAAGTAGATGATGAACAGCACGATGGTGAACACGACACTGAAGATCACATTCACCAATGCTCCGAGACCTGCCATCTTTGCGCTCTTCGGCCTTGTAGAGGACCAAACGAGGAACAGTATCAGACCAACCAGCGGCACAAGGAATCCGAGGATCGCCCAGCCGATGCTGTCCGAATCGTTGGGGTCGACAGGCGGCCTCTGTCTCGTATTCTGGTACGGGTTGGGTGCTCTCTGTTCGGTTCCGCATTTGGGGCAGTATGCAGCATTATCGTCCATCTGTGCCCCGCAGTTCTTGCAATAGACCATAGATATCCCTAGAGCGAAAAGCGACAGGGGCACTAATAAGCGTTATCCTGTTCCTATCAGGAATGATGTTCAGATGTCGATGAAATCCACGACACCTGTGTCGATATGGTAGTGCGCCCCCTCGACAACGAGATTCTCCCTGCCCATGTCCCTTCTTATGCGGTCAACGCTGGCCTTGATGTTCTTCAGTTCAGCCTGATAAGGGTCCTCCTCTCCGGCTATGAATTTGCGGATGTCCTCGATTATACTGATGACATGTCCGACGGTGTGGCTCATTGCAGTTGATATAGCTCCGCAGTCCGTATGTCCCATGACGACGACGAGATTGCAGCCCAGATGTCCGACCGCATACTCAAGACTGTCAAGGATGAAACGGTCCACGGTGTTGCCTGCAGATCTTATGACAAAAAGATCGCCGATACCCGCAGAGAAGATTGCTTCGGGGATGACACGGGAATCGGAACATGTTACTATCGCGGCATAGGGATGCTGTCCGAATTCCGAGGTGAAAGCGCGTCTCTCCTGTGATATGTTGCCGATGTGTGGGCATTTCACATAATCGGAATTGCCTCTCTTCAGAATCTCCAATGCATCTTCGGCGGAGATGTTCACTTCCATGGAAGGATGTATGGTGCGGACAACTATCAATCTGTCGTTCTTTCGTCACGATAGTACTTGTCTACACCGCCGTAACCGCCGATGATCCTGTTCTTCCTTGTCATGGAGATGAAGTTGTCCAGACGTTTCCTGAATTCCTCAGGACGATGTCTGGCGGCGTCGATATAAGCGACACGTATCCTCCTGTACGGTTCGGGGAATGAGAGGTAGTTCTTCAAGACCTCGGAATCTTTCTCGATCTCCTTCAATATGTCCTTCGGGAAGACGTATTCGGCTTCTATGAGAGGAAGTACAGAAGGTCTGATGTCAGGATGTATCATTCCCTTGGAATCCAACCAGATAAGCCGTTCTATGTTCGGTCTGGAGTAAGGGCTGCCCTTCATCCTTGGTGTGAACCTTCTGACCTGATGTGTATCATCCAGCCTCTTAGCTGTGCTGTCTATCCACCCGAAGCACAATGCCTCTTCAACGGCATCATTGTAAGTTACTCCTGTCTCACCCGAATCTTTGGTGGGGAATACGAACCATACCTCGTCCGAAGAATCGAAATTGGAAGCGAGCCATGCTCTCCACTCTAAACGATCTCTGCAACAGAGTACCTTCTCTTCGATTATTTCAGGTGACAAGGGACCGATTCCTTCCTTGTTCAGATGAGAACTGCATACTATTTGAACGATTCAGGTATTTACACCGGCATTATTCGATGATTATGCCTTATGGCGGATCATGAACTTCTCGAGCTTGTCGTAAGCCTCGGCCAGTATCTCCACTCTCGGGAGAGTTATGGTCCTGAAGTGACTCTGACCGAATTCCTGACAGAATCCTGAACCGTGTACGAACACCACCCCTTCCTCATTCATCAGGTCGAGAACGAAATCCTTGTCGGACTTCCAGTCTGTGAGTTCGACCTTGGGGAACATGTAGAATGCACCCTGGGGCTTGTTGACGCTGATACCGGGTATCTCGTTCAGTCTCTCATACGAGAATTCGGCCCTGTCCTTGAGCCTGCGGTTCATGTCCTCGATGTAATCCTGGGGCCCCTGGAGAGATGCCTGAGCCGCCCACTGGCAGGGCACATTGGGGCAGATCCTCGCACGGCACTGTTTCATGATACCTTCGAAGATCTGGTCAAGCATGTGGTTCTCGTCCATGACGTAACCGTAACCGACCCTCCATCCGGGCATCAGGTTGACTTTGGAGAATCCGTTGAAGATGATCCTGGATACATCGGAAGGAAGTCTTGACATCGAGTAGAACGGGACTTCGGTGATCTTATCGTAGATCTCATCGGACACAACAGGAAGTTCGAACTCTGCGGCGATGTTACCGATCTCGGTGAGGTCCTTCCTGGAGAAAACGGCACCAGTGGGGTTGTTGGGGTTGATGACTATGATCGCCTTCGTCTTGTCGGTGATGCGTTTGCGGAGCATGTCCACATCGGGTCTCCAGTTCTCCTCCTCGATCATCCTGTACGGGACGGTCTTTCCGCCGTAGAAGTTGATGTACTGCATGTACGAAGGATATCCGGGGCCGGGGACGAGTATCTCATCGCCCTGTTCAACAAGTGCACCCATGAGAAGGTTGATCGCTTCGCCGACACCGCTGGTGACGAAGACCTTGTCCTTGTCGACGGTGACGCCGTGCTTCTCCTTCTCCCTTGCGACGATGGCGTCCCTGAACTCGGGGTTACCCTGGGAATCGCCGTAACCGTTGTCGGTGTGATCCACAGCCTTCCTGAGCGCTGCCTTGAAGTAACTGGGGGTCTCGAAGTCCCATTTGTTGGGGTCTCCGATGTTCAGCATACAGAGTTTCCTGCCCTTCTTTGCGAGCTCTGCGGCGGGAACGGCGACCTCTCTGATCGCGTAATTCATCTCTGCCGCACGTCTTGAAACCTGTATCTGTCTGACCATATGATCACTGAACCCCTGTTATGATTACGCAATATAAAAAGGACGCACCGAAAATCATGATTCTGAAGGGGCAACGGTTATGAATATCACTGAAGATTCCGAGCCCATGGAAGAGAATCAGCGCCCCAGCAAGCATATCTGCCTGACGAACAGGAGGCCATTGGGCATCTCGGATGACCCGGAATTCGATATCCTGACCGCTCTCGCGGACAAGGATGTGCTCACAATGGTCAGAGGGCTTGCAAAGGAGGAAGCTAGATCGCCCTTCCCCGACGGTCTCTTCGGAATGGATTCCTCAAGGACCAACGCTGCAATAAGGAAGATGAAGACCGCAGGACTGATATCATCCAGAAGGGACGGCCCCGATCACGTGTATTTCCTGAACAAGGTAAGGTTCAGGGAACTGGCTGATTTCATAAATACTCTCATCCGATAAAGTTGGACGGGTAAGCCAATCTATTTTTACTGCACTTGCGATTCGAATGCGGTGCTACTGTGGTAAGAATCGCGATGTACGGCAAAGGGGGCATTGGTAAATCCACCATGTCCTCGAATCTCACTGCAGCACTGTCCGATAAGGGTTACAAGGTACTCCAGATCGGATGCGATCCCAAACACGATTCCACAAGACTTCTTCTGAACGGCGAGATCAAGAGCACCATATTGGACTACCTCAGGGACACCCCGATGGACAAAAGAAGTCTGGGTGACGTGGTATCCGAGGGTTACAAAGGATGCCTCTGTGCAGAAGCAGGAGGGCCTGAACCCGGAGTAGGCTGCGCCGGAAGGGGGATAATCTCATCATTCGAACTGCTGGACGACCTCGGACTGGAAGATATCGAAAGGGACGTCACACTGTATGATGTCCTGGGTGACGTGGTATGCGGAGGATTCGCCGTTCCGCTGAGGAACGAGTATGCGGAGCTGATATACATCGTCTCATCCGGCGAATTCATGTCCATCTACGCGGCGAACAACATCCTCAAAGGTATCTGCAACTACGACAGGAACAGGGTCGGAGGCATCATATTCAACAGCAGGGGCGACCCCGAGGAAGAACTCAGGATAAGGAAATTCTCCGATGCCGTGAAGATCCCCATAGTCGCATCGTTCGAACGTTCGGAACTTTTCATGACAGCGGAGGAGAACGGGAAGACGGTCGTGGAGATGTATCCCGAGAGCGAACTCGCCAAGAAATTCAGGAAATTGGCTGAGGATGTGATGTCCCTCAGGAAGTATCCGTCACAGTTCCTTGACGAGAGGGAACTGGAGATGTGCATCCTGGGCCGTTCGGTGAAAAAGAACACCAAGCGTGCCGAGAACATCAGCGGGAAGGTCACCGAATACAGGAAGAAATACGTCTCCAGGAACGTCCTGAATGACGAACCTTACGGCGGATGCGCATTCTCAGGGGCGGACAGCACCTGTTCTTCCACGGAAGGATTGGCAACGATCCTGCACGCACCCCGCAGCTGTGTCCAGTTCGCATTCCAGTGCGTCTCCAACACTTACGGGAGATACAAGAGATACCACATACCGATCGACAGATTCCGCGAACCCTGTGTAGGCTGCACGGATATGGACGAGAGCGACATGATCTTCGGGGGTACCGAGAAACTCGCGAAGGACATCGAATCCGTGATCGCCAAGGGCGAGAAGGACATAGCGGTGGTGACATCATGCCCTTCGGGCATCATCGGTGACGATGTGAAGGGTGTCGTCAAGAACATGGAGTCCAAACATCCCGATATGAGGATAGCCCTCGTCGAAGTCGACGGCAATCTGAAAGGCGATTTCGTTCAGGGAGTGATCGATGCAGGTATTGTTCTTTGCGAGAGATTCGCCGAGGACTGCGAGAAGACCGACACCGTGAATCTTGTCGGGACCAAGGCTCTGGCACTTAACAATCTCAATTCCGTTTCCGTGATAGAGGGCATGCTGAAGAGACTCGGAATAAAGGTGAACTGCCTGTTCCCCGCCTGTTCTTCAGTGGATGCGATATCAAGGATATCGTCGGCAAGACTGAACATAAAGATGAATCCCGACATCTTCGCTGAACAGCTGTGCGGCTATCTCGGCGAGAGATTCGGAATAGATACATGTCCAGTACCCATCAGACCCGGGATATCCGGTTCACTGGCATGGCTGGAATACGTTGCAAGATACTTCGGCAAGAAGGACATGCTCCCGCAGCTGAGGGAAGAACTGGAGAGGGAATTCGACGAACTCTCATCCAGATTCGTGAAGGTCCTCAAGGAGAAGAGATACTGCATGCTGTCCGTTACGAAGGACATCGACTGGATCCTGGAAGCTGCTGAAAAGGCAGGCATGATAAGGGAAAGAGCGGTCATCGTCGAACGTTCGGATTACAGCAACGATATGAGTCTGGTAAATCAGTATTCGGACATCCAGATAGTGAACAAACTTGATGCTGCAGCCGAGATGGAGATACTCTACAAGATTAACCCCGATGTGGTGATATCCACGCTTCCTATAGCGGAAGAATTGCCTAACATGCCCATCCCCATCGTTCATATTCCGGGGCCGTTCACGGGCATCGATTATCTCAGAAGACTTGCGGCCATAATCGTCTCTCAGGGACAGGAGGGGTGGCGTAAGGATGTCGTATGAACTGGAGAGACCCGAAGCACTACTCGGCCACATGATCGCCTTGGAAGGCGTCAGGGATGCGATGACCATCATCCACGGCCCGACAGGCTGCAAGCTCTACCCTGCGGATCTCACAGAAAGACTGTTCGTACGCAGGAAATCGGAGATCGAGACGAGGAACATCTTCCTCAACGATATGAAATACTTCTTCTACCAGCCCAGGCTGCCCTGCACGCTGCTGGACGGCAACAGGCTGATAATGGGTTCCTCGGAGAGACTGGCAGATCTTTATTCTATCATAGTCAAACAGAATCCCGCACTCATCGGAGTGATCAACTCCCCCGGAGCAACGCTCACAGGAGAGGTACTCGATAATGTGAAGTCAGAGATACCCACCGTAAGGATCGGAAGCCACGATTATTCGGCCCCGATGCAGAAGGGTTTCAGCGACTGTTCTGTCAAGATAATAGATGCGCTATCAAACGGTAAAGATGTCAAAAAGGGAACGGTGAATGTATTCGGATTGTCCATCTGGCACTTGAGGTTTGAAGATGAACTTGAGGAGATCAGGAGAATACTCGATCTATGCGGAATAGAGGTCAACTGTTTCCTCTGTGCAGGCTCATCGGTATCGGAGATTGAAAACATTCCTTCGGCAGAACTGAACATCGTCATCGACTCCGATTTCGGTCTGAGGGCTGCGGAGCACTGTAAGGAAAGGTTCGGAACACCTTTCGTCGTGACCTCGCCGATAGGATTCGACGGCACCGAGGACATGATAAAGAATGTCTGCGAAGCACTCGGAAAGGATCCGTCAAAGGCATTGGATGATTCCAGACAGTGGAGAAGGAAGACCGCTGAGAAGATCCTCTCAATGAGGAAGAGGTACATCAGGATCAAAGGGCGTACATTCTCTGTACACAGCACCCCTGTGATATCAAAATCGCTGTCCGAATTCCTGTTCCATTACCTCGGTCTGGTACCTGTGGCGATACAATGCGGCACCCCTCCATCATGGTTCGACGATTTCGGACTGTCGGTCTCAGATGACGTATCGGAAGAGTACTGCGACATCGTATACACTTCAGGCAACGAGATCGCCTCTATGATCGACAGCAGTATGTGCTCGGGCGGCGTGGAGATATGCGACCCTTCCTCTGAACCGATCAACATCTTCAGCAGGCCAATGTTCGGCACCATAGGTGCGGCCAGACTGATGGAATACACGCTGAACATACTCGCGCGCATAACGGACAGGTTATAATCTCAGAACCCTATGATTTCGTGAGGAAGAGCATATGGATACCGTGATCAGAACAGACGGCCTGAAAAGGACGTTCGGAAGAGGAGATTCCGAGAAGATTGCCGTCAATTCCATATCATTCGAAGTGAAAAAGGGTGAGATATTCGGTATCCTCGGTCCCAACGGTGCCGGAAAGACCACCACCATCAGGATGCTCTCAACGCTTCTCAAACCCACTTCCGGAAAGGCGGAGGTGCTCGGCATCGATGTATCCGATGACAGGAGGTCCAAGGAGCTCAGGAGACGCATAAACATGGTCTCCGGAGGGGAGAGGGGACTGTATTACAGGCTTACCGGCAGACAGAATCTGAAGTATTTCTCGGACCTGTACGGAGTCCCCAAGGACATAAGAGATGAAAGGATCGAGAAGACCCTGGAACTCGTCGGTATGACTGAAGCAGCTGAGAGACGCGTCGAGGAATACTCCCGCGGAATGAAGCAGAGGATACACATAGCCAGAGCATTGATAAACGATCCTGAGATCCTCTATCTCGACGAACCCACCATAGGGCTCGATCCTGAGATCTCACTGCAGATCCGCAGGATCGTCAAGGGTCTTTCCGATAGCGGCAAGACCATCATCCTCACGACACATTACATGTTCGAAGCGGAGGAACTCTGCGACAGGATGATCATCCTGAAGCAGGGGAACGTTGTAGGATACGGTTCGGTCGAAGAACTGAAATCCAAGGTATCCGACGACACCATGGTCCGTATAGTGACCACGAAGGATCCTTCGGATGCGGTATCATCACTCTGCATTGATTCGATTACCGACAAGAGGATCGAGGCACTGTCGGGAAGATTCGCCGTGAGCATTCGCTGCCGCAAGGATTCCGATATAATCGGTACTCTCGAAGAGGCGTTACAGCAGTACGGCATAAGATCGATAGGCTATGACGAACCGACCCTGGAGGATACCTATCTCTATCTCACCGGCGGTGATTGATTGAACGCAAGGGCCGTGGCAGCGTCATTCAGACAGCAGTTCCATCAGTTCACGGCCGACCCCCAGTGGATAATCCCCAGTATCATCGCGCCTTTCATCTTCACCTCAGTGATGCTGATGATGTATCCTGAGAAGAGCGACAGCATAGTGCTCCAGGCCATACTCGGAGGAGGTGTCCTCGGAATGTGGGGCAACACGCTGTTCGCATCGAGTTTCACTCTTTCCTACGACAGGATGAACGGGACCCTGGATAACATCCTGATGAGTCCTACTCACCTGTACGATGTCATTCTGGGAAGATCCATCTGGAACACGTTCATAGGTCTCATCAACATGCTGATGGTCTTCATCTTCGCGGAACTGGTCTATCAGACACCCCTTACTTTTGCGAATCCTTTTGCATTCGTGCTGATACTGATTGCTACGCTCGTTTCTCTTGCGACGATCGGCATTCTGTTCTCGATTGCATTCATATTCTCACGCAGGAGCTACATCCTGACAAGCATCTTCGAATATCCGATCTACATCCTTTCCGGTGCGGTCGTCCCCATAACGATGCTGCCTGAATGGACCAATCCCATATCGTACGTCCTTGCACCCACCTGGGGTGTGGAGGCCCTGAGATGCTCCGCACTTCCCGGATACGAAGCGGTATTCGGTTTCGGGATGGTCGGCAATGCACTGATGTGCATCGCATTATCTGTGGTATATGCCGCAGTGTCATGGTTCCTGATGAGAAGGATTGTGAACAACGTACTGGAAACAGGTTCCTTCACGAGGTATTGAAATGGGCAACATGGCGATCATAGTCTCATCCGCAATATCCTCGACGAAGCACAAATTCCAGATGATACCCTGGTGGCTTTGGCTCTTCCAGATTGCCTGTACATCGTTCTTCTGCATGTTCTTCTTCGCATTGATGTCCGATTTCGCAGACAATCCCGATGTCACTGTGAGGTATGTTGTCATCGGTAACGTGGTCCAGAGCATAGCGATGACAACGCTGTATGCTATCTCCGAACAATCCGGCACTGAGAAGCACATGGGCACATTATCGTCATTGATGCAGACCCCTGCCAGTCTTTTCTGCGTATTCCTCGGGATGTCACTGATAAACATCGCCGCAGGCCTGATCTCTTCGGGATTGTCCCTGTGCTATGCGCAGTTCGTATTCGGTATCGACCTGTCAGGTGCTGATTTCCTTTCAGTAATTGTCGTCATACTGATGACGGTGCTTTCACTGGCGGGATTCGGCATGATGATCGGAAGCATCGGCCTCAGACTGAGGACGGCTGCCATATTGGCCAACATCTTCTCGTACATCGGTCTGCTGATATGCGGTGTCAACTTCCCGCTGTCATACCTTCCTGAATGGATACAGGCCATCGCATCCGTTTTCCCCCTGACATACGCCGTGAAGGCGATGAGGGGCGCATCCGACGGTCTCGGCCTGTCTGCGATCTCCGATGACCTTCTGATGATGCTGATCCTGGGTGCAGTCTACTTCGTCATATCGATACTGCTGTTCGGTATGTTCGAAAGAAAGGCAAGGAAATTAGGAACATACGATATGTTCTAAATGGATAATAA
>JAEEGK010006209.1_pt1 | contig 28798 bp, 27 predicted proteins | sample 8958771 | NCBI WGS metagenome assembly JAEEGK01 (sample SAMN16246547, study PRJNA631951) | gut metagenome | biome: gut microbiome; feature: rumen; material: SC-attached | host: Bos | place: Iran: Karaj | collected 2018-10 | reverse complement strand
AATTCCAAATGTACCTCGGCCGCTACAACAAGGCCGCCGAATCGCTCATCCACGCCATTGAAACATCCCAGCCGCACCAGGTTACCGTGCTGCAAAAAGTCTGTTCCGCCGTACGCGAACGCACCCGCAACGATGAACTGAACGAAGCCTGCAACAATCTCGGCAAGCCGAAAGTGGCAAAACCAGCAAACGCAACCGCAACCGAGCAGGCCAAAGCGACAGGCGCAGAACAAAAGCCGCAAGCAGAAACCAAAACGGCAGACGCATCGACAAAAACTTCGACAACCTCTGCAACGGCCACACCAACAGCCGCAACGACAAACGCTCCGACAGCCACTGCTACCACTTCGACAGTAGCAGCTACAACAACAACCGCCACAGCAGCCGCCCCTAAAGCGACCGTTCCAGCCGAAACAAAGTTAGAACAAAGCGCGGTGACATCTTCTGCATGGCAACTGCAGCTAGGTGCATTTGGAGTCAAGTCCAATGCCGATTTGCTCGTCAACAATCTCAAAAAGAGAAACATCGCTTGCACAATTACAGAAAACACCCTCGAAAGCGGGAAAACACTCTATATTGTACGTACAGGTCCGTTTGATACAAAAGAAAACGCTGTAGATTACGGTGCCAAGAAACTCGCACCGCTCAATGTCGAGTTCCAACCCATGCTCGTAAAGCAAGCTCTGTAAGCAAATAAAATTATACTCAAAAAAATTTTTTACAGTTTTTCGCACACAAAACGGCGTTTTTTACGTAAAACACCTACAAAAAAGGCGAAAAATGTTCTATATTTGTGTTACCCCTGCCGGGGTGGTGAAATTGGTAGACGCGCTGGACTCAAAATCCAGTACTCGCGAGAGTGTGAGGGTTCGATTCCCTCCCCCGGCACTAAACGTTTAAGAAAGAGATCAAAAAATGAGTAACATGTTCAAAATGCTTTCTGCTGTTTTATTCGCGGGTTCATTAGCGTTTGCTCAGTCTGATGACCTCTTTTCTGACGATTTCCAGGACGCCGCGACTGCGGACTCTATCGCTCAGGCCAACGCTGAGGCTACAACGCAAGCCAACGAAGCAGCTGCACAAGCTAATATTGGTAATGCCAAGGCAACAAGTGGTCAATGGGATGGCTTCAACTACGAAGATATGGGCCTTACCCAGTGGGAATATCAGCAGGCTAAAGAACAGGGCGTCACTCGCGAAAAGTTGACAAAGCTCGTCGAAATCGGTATCCGTCCGACAGAATATCTCCAGAAGCCGTGGAACAGACTCGGTGTGAGCGAAGAAGATTGGCTCAGCCAGCGTGCCGAAGGTATGGAAGATGCCGACATCGACCGTTCTTATCGTTACCACAGCGGTGACCAGAAGAGCGCTTACCTTTCTCTCTTGATTCCTTCTTACTATCAGTGGAAGACACACGCTGTCGCCAAGGCAACCTTCATGGATGTGCTTGAAGTCGGCAGTATCGCAGTCACGATTGTTCTCAAGGTTCAAGACAAGAGCTATTGGTGGTACGGATTCCTCGGAATCGCCGCAGCTCACCTTTGGTCTTTTGCAGACGCATTCATCAGCACCCAATGGGATAGCAATCCGGATGCAAACCGCTTCAGCTTCGGAGTCATTCCGACCCCGGATCAGGGCGTTGCAAGTTTCTTCAATGTCAAGTTCTAAGCAGCACAATGCAGCTAGAATTACTTAAAAGCAAAATTCATCGCGCAACAGTCACCGACGCTAACCTCAATTACGAGGGTTCTATTACTATAGCGCGCGATTTGATGGATGCAGCAAACATCCTCCCCTACGAAAAAGTCGGTGTTCTCGATGTCAATAACGGCAATCGTCTCGATACATACGTTATCGAAGGCAAGGCCGGTTCAGGTGTTATCTGCTTGAACGGTGCTGCGGCTCGCTTGGTGCAACCTGGCGACTTGGTTATTATCGTGACTTACGCATCGATGTCTCCGGAAGAAGCCAAGAACTGGAAACCGACCGTTATCCGCGTCAACGGGAAAAACGAAATCATCGAAAAAATCTAGGCTTACCGTTTTTCGGAGCCCAAGACACGATATTTTTCCAAAAAATTGTTCTCAAAGCACTTTGAGACCCTATAAATGTTGTATATTAAGTGAAAACAAAAATAGAGGTCATCAATGCCAGAAAACTTAATCATGCCAGCCATTATCGCTGTAGCCGTATTTTTTCTCATCATTATCTTTGTCATGTCCTATATCAAGGCGGCACCGGACGAAGCCATCATCGTTTCCGGCATTCGCAAGGAACCGAGAGTCATCATCGGTCGTGCCGGCCTCAGAATTCCGTTCTTCGAACGCGCCGACCACCTTTCTTTGCAATTGATTCAAATTGACGTCAAGACGGGCAGCCCGGTTCCCACCAAAGACTACATCAACGTATCGGTCGATGCCGTCGTGACTGCAAAGATTTCGGATAATCCGAACCGCCTCAAGTCTTCGGCACAGAACTTCTTGAACAAGAAACCCGAAGACATCCGCGCCATGATTGTCGATATTCTCGAAGGTAACATGCGTGAAATCGTCGGACGCATGCAGCTCGTCGATCTCGTTGGCGACCGCAAGCAAGTGTCAGAACTCGTGCTCGAAAATGCCATTCCGGACTTGGAAAAGCTCGGTATCGTGGTGCAAACATTCAACATCCAGAACTTCGAAGACGCAAATGGCGTGATTGAAAACCTCGGTGTCGACAAAACGTCCGCTATCCGCAAGGCTGCCGCCATTTCCAAGGCAAACGCCGAACGCGACATTAGCGTGGCGCAGTCGCAGGCAAAGAAAGAAGCGAACGATGCCGCCGTGGCCGCCGAACTCGAAATTGCCCAGAAGCAGAATGACCTCGCCGTGAAAAAGGCGAACCTGCAAAAGATTTCCGATACCGAAAAGGCTATTGCAGACGCCGCTTACGAAATCCAGAAGCAGACGCAGCAAAAGGAAATCAACGTGGCCCAGGCCGAAGCCGAAGTCGCGAAACAAGAAAAGGAAATTGAAATTCGCGAACGCATGGTCATGGTGACCGAAAAGGAACTTAAGGCCCAAATCGAAAAGAAAGCCGAAGCCGACCGCCAAGCCCAAATCCAGCGTTCCGAAGCAGAACTCTTCCAGCAGCAAAAGGACGCCGAAGCCGTCCGCTACAAGGAAGAACAACGCGCCAAGGCCATCAAGCAGATTGCAGAAGCCGAAAAGGAAAAAGCTTTCGCCGAAGCTGAAGCCACAAAGGCAAAAGCCTTAGCTGAAGCCGAAGCCACCAAGGCAAAAGGTCTTGCAGAAGCTGAAGCCATCAAGGCTCAGGGTCTCGCCGAAGCTGAAGCCCTCAACAAGAAGGCCGAAGCCATGAAGCTTTACGGTGACGCCGCCCGCCAGGAAATGCAGCTCAAGACCATCGAAAAGTATTTCGAGCAGATGCCGCAAATCGCAGCCGCCATAGCAAAACCGATGGAAAAGATCGGAAACATCACCATGTACGGCGAAGGCAACACGGCAAAGCTCACGGGAGACATCACCAAGACGCTGACGCAAGTCACGAACGGCCTCACGGATTCGCTCGGCATTGACCTGCGCACGGTTCTCGGCTCCATGTTCGGTGCAAAACTCGCCGGTGTCACAGGAGACAAGCCAAAGGAAAACGACAAGAAATAGTTTCTTCGGCGTAGTTGGTAAAACCTAATCATGCGATTCCTATTATTGACACTCGCTCTCGCTATATTCGCTTTCGCGGAAACGCCCGCGAAGGCGGATTCTACTGCGTTCTCGGAAACCCTAGTCGCAGCACAAGACACCATTGTCGATACGATTTACGTTATCCAAGATGACGGGATTCCATGGAATCGCGAACACTTTGACCCCGAACGTCTCGTACGTCACGACACCTTTGATCCCGCCTTGAAAGTGGCCTACACTTATTCTGTGAGCTTCATTGGCGGGTCATTCGGCTCGTTCGCTCAGCAAAGCTTCATGGCGCATTTTGCCTACGAATTCACGCCAGCGCTTCACTTGTACGCAAACGTAGGGCTATGGATGCCCCTCTATTCAAGTCTCCACTTTGGAAACCGCATTGCAAAAGAAGACGTAAAACAAGGCAACGTGGGCGTATTGATTCCGGACATAGCCCTTGAATACAAACCCAACGACAAAGTGACGTTCAGAGTCATGTACGTCAACGAAAGGGACGCCTTCAGGGCTTACGGCCCCCATGATTATTTCTACGGGTCTTGCTCCCCGTGGAGAAATTCTATCTTTTGCAGGTGATGAATGTTCGGTCAAATCCAGCTTGCAAAAAGCTTCACCAAGCCTTGACTGTATTGACGCTGTTGCTTGTCGCCACAGCGTTTTCGAGTTGCAAAGAAGAAAAGCAGGCCCCCGTCACTAAACGCGAGGTCCGCCGTATCAAAGGCGAAGTGGAAGTACTGAACAGCTGCAGCATGAAGGGAGCCGCCGTCAAGATGCGAACCTTCTTGCGCGACAATGGATTTGACGTTGTCCACATCGACAACGAACGACTCCAGAATTACGACGAGACCATCATCGTGCTGAGGAATCCGGAATGGGAAGGCGCACAAGCGCTTGCCGCCACGTTAAAGACAAAGAACGTCCTTGTGCTCCTCAATAAGAACGCCACGGTCGATGCCATCGTACATACCGGAAGAGATTTTCAACAAATAGTAGAACCCGATCAGGGAGAAAAAAATGACAGCAAATAACAACCAAGATATGACTGAAACCGTAAAGCTTGGTGCAGGAATCCTTTTCGAGCTACGCGCACAAAACGTGCAGCTCATCGACCTCCGCGGAGTCAAGAACGAAGCGGATTACTTCCTCATCGCCACTTGCGAAAGCGAAGCCCAGATGCAGGCAATTCTGAACGAACTCACCAAGGAATTCAAAGCCCGCAAGCTCCACTTTATCGGCGTGGAATACAAGGAAGGCGTCCGTTGGGCCATCTTCGATGCAGGTCTTGACCTGATGGTTCACCTTTTCGAAGAAGAAAAGAGAAACGAAATTTCCTTTGAACGTTTGTACGCAGACGGCAAGATTACAGACCTCGACGAACAAGACTTTGTGGGTAACGCCGTCAAGAAGTCCGGAGACGACAATGAACTCGTTTGAGCAAGAAATCGCAGAGGCACTCGCCGCAACCGGATCTTTTGCCGAAGATGCCGCATTGAAACTTATTTCCGTGCCGCCTGACACAAGCCACGGAAACTTCACCATCCCGTGCTTTTCGCTTGCTAAAACACTCCGCAAAGCACCGAAGCTCATTGCCGAGGATCTCGCCGCCCAGGTGAAACTCCCTGCAGGGCTTTCGAAGGTAGAAGCCGTCAACGGTTACTTGAACTTTTTCATCGACCGCGGATTCCTCGCGAAATCGACTCTCGACGAAATTGCCGCCAAGGGTCTTGAATACGGTCACGCCGCCCCGAACGGCAAGGTTGTCTGCATAGACTACAGCTCGCCGAACATCGGCAAGGAACTCGCATTCCACCATCTGCGTTCCACGATGATTGGCAACTCGCTCGCCCGCATTTACAAGGCCGCGGGCTACAAGGTCGAACGCATCAACCACTTGGGCGACTGGGGTACCGCATTCGGCAAACTCATCGTGATGTACCTCCGAGAAAAGCTGCCGACCGACGAAGCGACTTTGAACGCACTCACCGTGAAGGAACTCAACATCCTTTACGCAAGTTTCTCCAAGGCATCCAAAGAAGAACCCGGTCTCGAAGACGAAGCTCGCGCCGCATTCACAAAGCTTGAACAAGGCGATGCTTTCTATCGCAAGCTTTGGCTTGCATTCCGTGCGGCAACGCTCAAAGAACTCATGCGAATTTACGACATGATGGGAGTAGGCTTTGACCACTACACCGGCGAATCATTCTTCGAAGACAAGATTCCGGCAGTACTCGACGAACTCCGCGAAAAGAACTTGATGGTTCGAAGCCAAGAACGCGACGTGGTGCTGCTCGATGAATTCGATTTGAATCCGTGCCTTATCCGCAAGAGCGACGGTTCAACGTTGTACGCAACACGCGACCTTGCCGCAGCCATCTACCGCAAAAAGGAATACAACTTCGACAAGTGCCTTTACGTGGTGGACCTCGGTCAAGCCTTGCACTTCAAGCAGGTGTTCCATGTGCTCAAGAAGATGGGCCGCGAATGGTACAAGGACATGTACCACATTCCGTTCGGCGTCATTTTGCAGATGGTCGATGGCAAGTGGGAAAAGGGCAAGACTCGTACCGGTACGGCAAGCCTCCTGCGCGACGTGATTGAAGCCGCCCAGAAGAAGATTCTCGAATTCATCGACGAAAAGAATCCGAACCTCGAGAACAAGGAACTCATCGCCCGCCAGATCGGCATTAGCGCTCTTACCTTCAACGACCTCAAGAACAGCCGCCTGAAAGATGTACGCTTTGACTGGGATGCCGTGATGAGCTTCGAAGGCGATACGGGTCCGTATGTGCAGAACGCCCACGTCCGCCTCTGTAGCATCATGCGCAAGGCAGGCTATACCGTGAACGTTGCTGACGTTGATTACTCTCAACTCACCGATGATGCCGCATACAACCTCATCAACTTGCTAGCGAAGAAGGGCGAAAAGATTCTTGGTGCCGTCAAGGACGATGAACCTAGCGTGCTCGCGCAATACGCACTCGAAATTGCCGAAGCCGCACACAAGTTCATCCACGAAGACCGCGTGCTCGGATCTGCCGAAGAAAAGTCTAGGCTCTTCCTTGTGCAATCCACGCAGATTGTGCTCGAGAACGTTCTCGACTTGCTCGGACTATTCCCCATCCGCCAGATGTAGCAGCGCGCTTCGCGCAGCTTGTGAGGTATGAGCTCGTGCTACGCACTTTGGGCTCGCCTTGCAAAGCAAGGCTTTGAGCAAAAGCAAAAAACGAGAGCTTGAAAGCTCTCGTTTTTTTTGCGTTCTGAATACTTCCTACCGACTACTTCCTACTGTCTACTAATTTCCGTTAATGCAGCGGACGGAGTAGCCGTTATTCCTAGCTGTTGCGGGAACGAGCTGGCGAACCATCTGATCGCTCATGCGGCCCATGGCCCAGAGCCAAATCGTTTCGTTGCGGCCATTCTGAGCACTCCAGAAACCAGCGTATTCACCCATGTCTTCATAGCGAATTGTTGATTTGCCAAGCACCTTGCGATAGCCCGAAGAGAAAATGGTAAAACCATATTCGTCGGTACCGCCGCCGCCCTGCCAGCCAGTTGTGGCTTTCATCTTGGTAGCAAAGTTTCCGCACTTGTCAACGCCATCGTAGCAACCCGTAAGGCCCTTGAGCATATCGGACCATTCGCGGTCACGCGGCAAGTGCCAGCCTTCCGGGCAAGCCTTGCGGGCGCCTTCCAGGTCATACAAACGACCGCTACGGACGCAGTAGGAATCCTTGTCTTCGTAGCACCAGGAGTGTCCCGGAACATCATAATTCACGTTCTGAGCAAACCATTCACGGCCTTCCACCTTGATGATTCGATAAACTTGCCCGTCACGCGGATCCGTAAAGGATGTTGACTTGTCGCGGATTTCAGCGCGGTGTTCCTGCTCGGCCTTGCGAAATTCCGAGAGCTGTTCGCGCTTGAACTTCTGACGACCTTCAAAATCGGCAACCCAAAGTTTCTGGGCCTGCGGATTAGTAAACTTTATACGTAAATCATGGACGTTGAACAAGTCGTTACCGCAAGCCAAGTCAACGCCAGCAATGTTTAGGATAAGGGTTTCATCACCAAATTGACGTGGCTTGTCGAAGTACGAAATCCACGCTTCCATGGTATTGCGGCAATTGTCATAAAAGCCCTTGCTTTCGACCATCTTTGCAGGAACCGTCATGTTACCGGCAACAGAAAAATCGAACTTGTCGTCAAGCACGCGGAACGATACAGGCAAAACACTTTTGTAATGAGTGTATTCGCCAAAGCGAATGTTTCCATCAATCTTGGCAGCGGAGTATTCGCCCTGGCCTTCGGCGTTAAAAATGGCATCCCACGTTTTGGGAGGAACAGCGAATACCTGTGCTACAGACATCACAAGCACAGAGGTAATCCCCAATTTGAATAATTTCATTCGCTCCATAGAATCATCCTTTTTTTATTACTTTCTAAGAATGTTGTAATGTTAGTTATTATTTATCTATAATAATACAAAATATTTGATAAGAATATTTGGTGGAATGTCCCAATTTTTTTAATATTGTAGTATGTCTATGACTCGTTACATTCTTCAAATACACTGTCCCGACCAAAAAGGGCTTATTGCAGGCACAACGCAAGTTCTTGCCAAAGCCGGAGCGAACATTATCGACCTCCAGCAGCACACCGCTAAAGATATTGAAACGTTTTTTCTACGCGCCGTGTTCGACATCGAACAAGATGGCATTCCCGAAGTCAAAAGACACCTCGAAACCATCGCACCGCACTTGCAGTTAAACTGGAAACTGTTCGACACCACCAAGACGGAACGCGTTGCCATATTCGTCTCCAAAACAGACCACTGCCTTTACGACCTCTTGCTCAAACACCGCGACGGAGACCTTCCTTGTGAATTCAGCTGCATCGTCGGTAACCACCCCGATCTTGGTCCCGTGGGCGGAACCTTCGGCGTGCCGTTCTACTATGTGCCGTCCAACCCCGACAAGAGCATTCCCGAGAACCGCTTCCGCGAAATCATCGCCGAAACAAAAACCGATACCGTGGTTCTCGCCCGCTACATGCAGATTTTGAGCGAATCCTTCACCGAAGAATTCAAGTACCGCATTATCAATATCCACCACGGGTTCCTGCCGGCATTCAAAGGCGCAAAACCCTACCACCAGGCGTGGCACAAGGGCGTAAAGATTATCGGAGCCACAGCGCACTTTGCCACAGAAGACCTCGATCAGGGTCCGATTATTTGCCAGGACATCCAACGCGTGCCCGAAACAGCAAGCATCGACGAACTCGTGGAACTCGGAAAAGATATCGAAAAACGCACCCTGTCCGCTGCGCTCAAGTTGTGGCTGGAACACCGCGTTTTCGTCTATGCAGGCAGAACATTCATCCTCTAGGAGTAGAACATGTCCGAAGAAATCCAGAACAATGCTACCACTCAGGAACCAGCAGTCTCGGCCAACAACGAAACTACGACTGAAGTCACTCAGACCAACACCGAAACAATTCCGTCCGACAAGGAACTCATCAACCCGATGACCGGCGAAGTCATTTCGGCTGGGAAACCCAAAGAAGAAAAATCGAACTCGCCATACAAGAAGTTCAAGCCCGAGACATTCGTCAACCCGATGACCGGCGAAGAAGAACAGACCACCATCGGTTCCCAAGTCATTGTCAAAAAAGACCGCGGACTGGCCTACTACGTCGGATTTGCGCTGCTTGTCGTATTGAGCTTTGCATTCTTCTTTATGCCGGGAATCACGATTACATTCGCAGTAAGCCGCATTGCCCCATTGACCACGTCTGCCGCATGGGTCTTTAGCGCGATTTTGAGCTTTATCGTTTGGCTTCTCTTCAAGATGAAGATCAAGGGTTTCGAAAAATCCTTCCACTGGTATTTGGTGCTTTGCGTCACCTGCCTGGTCGCTATGTTCGCCATCCAGTTCATCACCGAATACAATATCATCTCTGAAGTTATCTCCCTCCTCATCGGAGCCAAAGCTTAGGACTTTTCAATGAATAATACAGATATTTTCGTACACTTTCTCGTAGAATCCGGTGCACTCAAATTTGGCAACTTCGTCACCAAGAGCGGTCGCGAAACACCTTACTTTATCAACACCGGAGAGTTCCGCACAGGCGCGTCCCTTTCGAAGCTCGCTGAATTTTACGCAGCGGCTTTCATGCAGCACTTTGCAGACAAGGCCCAGAATCTCTACGGACCAGCCTACAAAGGCATTCCCCTCTGTGCGGCTACAGCAATGAAACTTTCGGACCTCTACGCCAAGAACCTTACGTTTACATACAACAGAAAAGAAGTCAAGGATCACGGCGAAGGCGGTTCCCTTGTCGGTTACAAGTATTCCGAAAAGACGAATGTCGTCATCATCGAAGACGTGATTACTGCAGGCACTTCCGTGAACGAGACGATGCAGGCGCTTTCGAAAATCGAAAATGCAAACGTCATCGGTCTCCTTATTTCTGTTGACCGCAAGGAAAAACTTGAAAACGGCAAGTCCGCGTTGCAGACAGTTCAGGACGAATACGGCATCGAAGCCCATTCCATCGTGAACATCAACGACATCATCGCATTCCTCGAAAGCGAAGAAAACCGCAAGGCAATCAATGCCCCCGAAGGAATCCTTGACCGAGTCTACGCCTACCGCGAAAAATGGGGTGCGGTCTAATTTCCGCCATAAAACAAGCCATAGCAAATGATGTTCAAGAAGTCGATACTTTCCATCGGATTTGCAATCTGCATGCTCGCCGGGTGTGCAGATTCTTATCATTGGACAGCGAGCCATCCGGCCTATAACAAGGCGCCCCATGGCAGCATTGCCGTTACCGGTATCGAAAACGCATTTGTCATCACTCGTTCATCCTGGTTCGCCAAGCGACTAGAAATCGAGAAGGATAGCATCCAAATTAAAGCGACCGGTCATTGCAAAAAAATCTTTGAAAACGAAATGCGCAAGACTTATGGGAGTCTCCTGATCCTTCCAGATTCGGTGAACGCAAATTCCCCCGAAGAAAGTCTAAAGCTCGACGAGCGTATATTCATCAAGGGCCGCATTCCCGAACAAGGGGTGTCCCTCAAGGATTCAGCTGGGAACGTTCCCCCCGTCATACTCATCTTGCACGAATTTATCATCGGCACGGACTTGAAGCGCGAAAACTTTTTTGACTACGCCCTTATCCACAACGAAAGCGGCGGCATCCGCAAACCGGACAATGTCAGCGCCATCTTTTCTTATACGCTTTGGGACAACTTAAAGCAGCGTCCGCTTTTCAGCGCCGTTGAAGAGATCCAGCAGCCGATTACCACATACAAGCTAAACAACTTGACAAATCTTATACAGATGGCGGTCCAGAAAATTCACAAGAACCTTTATGCAGGAGTTTCAAGATGAAAAAGCTCCTCGCAATTTTAATGGTTCTCGTTGTCTGGGCTAGTGCGTCCGAAGTTTATTTCGACTCGCGCTTTACGCTTTGGAAAGACGCCACCATCCTAATATGGGCACTAGACGGAAACGCCCCCGTCAACGCAAACGAGTTCTGCCTTTCGCTCCGCCGCAACAACACCGGCATCGGGGAACCCAAGTGCAGGCAACTCGGCGAATGGGAACGAGACTCCATTACCACACGTTATGGGACTTGGCTCTCGAACAACCTTGAAAAAGGCTTGCCGTCCAGCTACTTGCGCGTGAGACACCCCGGCATGGCGGCCAAACTCCAAACACTCGAAGACAACATCGTCCTATTCCTCGCCCCCCAAGGGAAAAACATCCAAGTTGCCATTTTTGATGAAACGGCACAGGAACCCAAAGCCGCAGGCATCGTCAGGGCAAACAACGACAAAATCGCCCTCAGCGACGACATCGCCGCCACGTTCTTCGACAAGCGCACCAAACGCCGGCTCACCAAAGAAGAACGACTTAAGCAGCAAACGGAACCCGACGACCTCTACAAAGAAGTGCCCCACTTAAAGTTTTGGGCAGGCATGGGCATCGGTTACTCGCAGGCGCATTTCCCGCTCACACCGGACAACTGGACAAGCAGCCACACCAGGAGCCGCGTGAAAAACTACCGCATCACCAAGGACTCCGTGAGCCTATGGAACTTCATCGAAGATGACGATGCCTTCCTAAGTTTTTACGCAGGTCTCACCTGGCACGGATTTATCGGCATCGAATTCATGTACCGCTATTCCAACCGCGACATGAAAACGGACAAATCCGATACAGTCTATAAGGAACTGGACCATTGGAACTTTGGACAGCACGACATCGGGCTCAACGTGCTGTTCTCCATAACGTACCCTATCAACCCTTGGTTATCCATCACACCACTAGCTTTTATTGGTTTCCAATACACGTTCTACAACGAAGATATCGAACACAAAAGCGATGTGAAGACGCCTTCCAGAGCATACCAGTACCGTGTCAAGTTCGAGGACGTTTATAAGGGCGCCCTGCTTGGAATCGGCGGGCAGTTCGTCTTCAAGAAGCATTACGGTGTCGATCTCCGCATGGGACTTTCAAGCCGCGGCAGAGACCTTTACGAAGCCCCCTCCCCTGATGCAGGCGCCGCCGCCACGACCATCGGAAGATTCACCCTCGATTGCTTTATCAGCCTCGGGTTTGAATACCATTGGACGCTTTAGATTTAAAGCACTTTTAAAAGTGTTTAAATCTTGACAAGAGCTGCTGCGGGCGGGGCCCCAGCTCGGAGTTGCGAAGGCCGCACGGGCCCCTCCCTGCACCCACCCCATCCTTGGCCGACGCGCCCATTCTCCAAACAAAGACTATTCATCCTTGATTCCACAAGTACATTTACAAATCACTTTATTTTTGACCTATGCAACCTATCTGCGGTATTTATAAAATCACGAACTTAGTCAATGGGAAAAGCTACATTGGCCAATCCATCAATATTTCAAGCAGATGGAAACAACATACGCAATCACTTGATAAAATCAAAAATCCTGATGAAGAAAATTCTCTCCGCAGAGCATTTTGCAAATACGGACTAACACGACAGGTTTCGCAACCGGGTGTTTATGGCAATTTCAAATTTGAAGTTCTTTTAGAATGCGACAGAGATAGTTTAACAGAACACGAATACGCAAAAATAGACGAGCTTCAACCAGAATATAACAGAATGATGTGCCCACCAAGTCCCGACAGGATGTGGCCTCGAAAGGACAACAACAACGAAAGGAACTGTTATATTGTATTAGAGCAATATGATTTGCAATAAAAACTCCTTGTACATAATAATTCCATAAGAAAAGGCGATTCCCGCCTTTCGCGGGAATGACATTTTAGGGAGCATTTCTCTCGTCTTTCGTCTTTCGTCTCTCGTCTAATTTCTATCTTTGCGCTCACTATGAGTGAAGACATTAAAGAAGAAACGAAAGAAAGAGTCAATCCGTTTTTAACACCTGTCAAAATAATCGAGCCAAAGAACAAGCTCCCCGACTATACATTCGACATGCTTCCCGAAGAGCAGAAGGTAATTCTCCGGGAACACGGCTGGACCGAGCTTATGCCCGTTCAGCGCAAATCCATTCCTTACATGCTTGCCGCCCGCGATATGCTCGTGCAATCGAAGACCGGTTCGGGAAAGACCGGCGCATACGCCCTCCCGCTTCTGCAGGTCATCGTCCGCGACCATCCGTATCCGCAGGCGCTAATCCTTGTGCCGACGCGAGAACTCTGCATCCAGGTGCAAGAAGAATTTGAAAAACTTTCGAAGGGCACCGGCATCAAGTCCGTCGCCATTTTTGGCGGCGTGAACTACGAACCGCAAATCAAGGCGCTCCGCGCAGGTGTCCACGTCATCGTCGCTACTCCGGGCCGTCTCATGGACCACATCCAGCGCGGTAATGTCGATTTGCTCTCCATCCGCGACCTCGTACTTGACGAAGCCGACGAAATGCTCTCGATGGGTTTCTACCCCGACATGCAGAAAATCCGCAAGTACTTGCCGAAGGCCATTTCTTGCACAATGTACAGCGCCACGATTCCGCAGACGGTCAAGAGCCTCGCCCGCGAATTCCAGCGCCCGAGCGCCGAATTTCTTTCACTCAGCTACGACAAGGTCATTGCAAACAACCTCGAACACCGCTACTACCTCTGCGATGTGATGGAAAAGGATTCCATGACCATCAAGGTTCTGGAATACTACAATCCCGAAAGCTGCATGATTTTCTGTAACTACAAACGCGATGTGAGTTACTTGGAACAAGTGCTTTCCGGCTACGGCTTTGAAGTCGGCGCCCTCAGCGGTGATGTGGCACAGAGCCTCCGCGAAAAGACGCTCAACGCCTTCCGCGACAAGAAACTCAAAATTCTCATCTGCACGGACGTTGCCGCACGCGGTATCGATGTCGATCACGTGACGCACGTTCTCGTCTATGACCACCCTGCCGACCACGAAGTCTATGTGCACCGCAGTGGACGTACCGCTCGTGCAGGCCGCAGCGGCCTTTGTGTCTCGCTCATCACGCCCGTCGAAGAAATCGAACTCCGCCAGACCGCAGTCGATTTCGGCATCAACTTCATCAAGATGGATCCGCTGACAAACGAAGACATTGCGAAGAAGGTAAGCGAACGCACCAAGGTCCGCCTCGAAGAAGTCCGCAAGCACTTCGGCGGCCAGAAAGCAACCGAACGCATCAGCCGCATGCTCCCACTCGTAAAGGACCTTGCGAACGGCACCACCGATGACCAGATGCTACTTGCGTACCTGTTAGATAAATTTGCATGGAGGAAGTGATTTAGACGAAAGAACGCCTGCTGCGGCAGGCTATAGACGAAAGACGAGAGATATAATTTGGCGGCGCAGCCGCGATTATAAAACTTCCTACCGCCTACTTCCTACTTCTAACTTTTAAACCTCAAAGCGAGCAACGCGAGCGACCTCAGACCCCAAAGCGCGAAGCGCGAGCTCAAAACCTCAAATGGCTAAGATCAAAGTAAAATCCGCAAAAGAAATCGAATTGATTCGCGACGCAGGCGCTCTCGCCGCCGAAACGCTGATCCGTGCGGGCGAAATGTGCAAGCCCGGCGTCTCCACCCTCGAAATCGACGAATTCATCGGCGACTACACTCGCCAGCACAAGGGCATCTCTGCCTGCATGGGCTACCACGGTTATCCGCGCTACGCTTGCATCAGTCTCAACGAAGTTGTCTGCCACGGCATCCCGAACGCGAACACCATCCTCAAGGATGGCGACATCGTGAACATCGACATCACGACAATCCTCTCCGGCTACCACGGCGATACCTCCGCCATGTTCTGCGTAGGCAAAGTTTCGGACATTGCCCGCGAACTCGTCGATACCGCCAAGTTCTGCATGGAAGAAGGCATCCGCGCTGCCGGCGAACAAGGCGCTCACTGGAATGACATCGGCTGCGCCATCCAGGACATCGCCGACGAACACGGCTTCAGCGTCGTCGAAGACTACTGCGGACACGGCATCGGCCGTGGCTTCCACGAAGAACCAACCGTCTATCACTTCCGCAACTACGAACGCTGCCCGTTCATCGAAGTCGGCAACGTGTTCACCGTCGAACCGATGATCAATGTCGGCCGCCCTGGCACCAAGACTCTCAGGGACGGCTGGACCGCCGTGACCCGTGACGGAAGCCTCAGTGCCCAGTGGGAACATACCGTCGTAAAAACTAAGGACGGCATCGACATTTTGACACTCCCGCGCTAACAAAACTACAAGTTCGAAAACATTGATTATTAGAGCACCTCAGATACTGCCCCTGGGGTGTTTCTTTTTTTTGATGTAGGGCTTTACAATATTTTTTTTAGGAAGACATAACTCCCCCTCAAAAAAGCCGATATTTTTGCTGACATGAACACAACAAAACTATCTGCATTCTCTCTCGCTTTGTTGCTGAGTGCGTCTGCAGCCACAGCAGCCGACTCCAAAATATACACAGGAACCTTCTTTGACGAGAAGAATTCCTACTACGGTCCGGATTGCGAAAAAGACGGTTCCCAATCGACTGGTGCCTACTACACTGGCGATTACACCAGCCCGTTCAAGACCATCCTGGGTAAGACAGATAAGGATATCCAGGACAAGCTTGACGAACTCTGGAACCACTATTTTGGCGGCCAGAATGATAAGACTGTGTATTACGAAGACCGCGATGGTGGCTACATTGTCGATATCAACAACAACGATATCCGTTCCGAAGGCATGAGTTATGGCATGATGATTGCCGTGCAGACCAACCACAAAGATGAATTTAAAAAGCTCTGGAATTGGGCCAAAAGCCATTTGTGGCATGACCCCGCTAGAGGTGGCAACGGCTACTTTTCTTGGCAGGCGAACCGCGACGGTTCTACCCGCGACCAAGGAAACGCCCCCGACGGCGAAATCTACTTCATGATGTCGCTCTTGTTCGCGGCTCACCGCTGGAACGACGAAGGCTACATGAAAGACGCGCAAACAATTCTGAAAGCATGCTGGAAAGGCAATGGCGGCTCCCTGTACAGCGAAAGAGATTTCATCGCTACATTCCAACCGACAGACGGCAACAACACTTGGGGCGATGCCTCCTACAGCCTGCCTGCATTCGTCGATTTGTTCAGTCGCTGGTCCGATACCAACAAGGATAAATGGCAGAAGGCGACAAAAGCCACCCGCGACCACATTTACAACTCCGCTAACCCCAAATCGGGTCTGTGCAGCGACTACAGCAACTTTGATGGAACGCCGCACTACGCATTTAGCGACAATTCCACGAAGTATGCGTTCGACGCCATCCGTTGTCCCATGAACTACGGCATGGACAGCTACCTGTTCGGCGTGGATATGGAGCGCCAGACGAAAATTGCCAAAGTTATCACCGACTTCTTCGAAAAAGACAACTACCAGCATGGCCACTTCAACTGGGACGGTACTAACGGATACGGCTCATTCACCATCGGGCAAGCCGGTGCAAACGCCGTGGCGACCTACGCGTTGCTCGAAGAAAATGACTACAAGGATTTAGTCAAGAAAGTCTTGCAGAAGGCCTGGGACTCCAAACCCATTGTGGGTAGCCAGCGCTACTATGACGGCCTAGTCCATTACCTTGCCATGCTCCACCTCACCGGCAACTTTAAGATCTGGAAGCCTAAGCCGCAAGTCGAGAAAAAGACTATAACAGCAAACGAATACAACGGTGTGAAATACGAAAAGGACACCACATTCCACGCATTCGAATCTTGCAAACTCTACGAATTGACAGTCAAACCCGAACTGAAACAGGACACAACAGTCAAGGACACCTCTGATGCCATTCGCACATTGACAAGAATAAGCAACCTTGTAAAAGTGAGAGCGACCAGCAATTCCATCGTCATCGAAAACGCTCCGGTGGGCAGCAAGTTCGCAATCACGGACCTCAACGGACGCGTACTCGCAAAATCTTTGACAAATTCACAGTCTCAAGAAATACGCATTCGCAACAAAGGTGTCATGCTCGTAGTCATCGGCGACAGAGCGTATAAAGTAATAATGTAATTTTCAGTAACCATCAAAGAGCCTCCCGTCTCAACTGTCGGGAGGCATTTTTTTCCATTAGCACATGTTTTTGATGTAATACTTTACAATGGTATTTTTACAAAAACCTTACCAAAACACAAAAAAAAAGCAATATTGGTAGCATGAACAAGACAAAACTAACCGCATTCTCTCTCGCGTTGCTGTTCGGAGCCTCCATGGCTTCCGCAGCAGACGCAAAAACATTCGCAGGCAATTTCTTTGACAAAAACGGCGCCTATTACGGCCCGGACTGCGAAAAAGATGGTTCTCAGTTAAATGGTGCATACTACACCGGTAACTACGAAAGTCCATTCAAAACCTTCTTAGGCAAGACCGATGAAGAAATCCAGACCAAGATGGATGACATGTGGAACCACTATTTTAAGGGTGACAACAATTCCAAGGTCTATTTCGACAAGGGCAACGAAGCCTACATCAAGGACATCAACAACAACGACGTGCGCTCCGAAGGTATGTCTTACGGCATGATGATTGCTGTGCAGACCGACCACAAAGAAGAATTCGACAAGCTCTGGAACTGGGCCAAGAATCATATGTGGCACAAGGGTGGCGACTGGGACGGTTACTTTGCATGGCAGCGTAACGACAGCGGTACCGGCGGCGACGACAACTGCGCACCAGACGGTGAAATGTACTTCATGATGTCTCTCCTGTTTGCTGCAAACCGCTGGGACAACGAACAGTACAGAAAAGACGCCTTGTACATCATGGACAAGATGTGGAACAACCCAGGTCACAAGCTCTTCAACCAAGGCAACTACATTATCGTATTCCAGCCTCTCGGTAGCGGAAACGATTTCTCTGACCCGTCCTATGACTTGCCCGCCTACTTGGAACTCTTCTCCCGCTGGGCAGAAAAGGATACCGACAAGTGGAAGAAGGCTGTGACCGCCGCACGCGATCACCTCTACAAGTCCTCCAACACTAAGTCCGGCTTGTTCGCTGACTACAGCGCCTTCAATGGTCAGCCGCAGTCCTATTCTTACAACCAGAATTCGACAAAGTACATGTACGACGCCATGCGTAGCGCTATGAACTTCGGCATGGACTACTACCTTTTCGGCGCAGACTCCACTAGAGAAATCGAAATGGCAAAAAGAATTATCGATTTCTTCGAAAAGGACGGCTACAAGCACGCACGTTTCAACTGGGACGGCTCTAATCCGCAGGAACAGTACACTCAGGGCGAAGCCGGCGCAAACGCCGTTGCTGCCATCGCTCTGAGAAGCACCGCAGGTTCCGAAGAAAAAATCAAGAAGAACCTCCAGAACGCTTGGGACACAGAGTTCATGACCGGTCAGTACCGCTACTACGACGGCTTGGTACATTACCTCGCCATGCTCCACCTCAGCGGCACCTTCAAGATTTGGAAGCCGAAGCCAACCATCGAAAAGAAGACTGTTGACGGCAACGAATACAACGGCGTCACCTACGACAAGGAAACAACCATTCACTCCTTTGAATCTTGCAAACTTTACGAAGTCAAGATTTCTGGTGCCGCAGCCAAGAACGACACTTTGAAAAACGATACCTTGAAAAACGATACTCTGAAAAACGACTCTTTGAAGGATTCTACGTATGTCATCAGAACGTCCTTAAGATTCAACAGCAACGTTAGAGTTTGGTCCACCAACAGCTCTATCGTTATCGAGAACGCCCCGGTCGGCAGCAAGTTCGCCGTCACCGACCTCAACGGTCGCGTGTTGGCAAGTTCCAGGACAAGCTCCGCAATGCAGGAAGTCCGCATCAACAGCAGAGGCAACTTCCTCGTCATCATTGGCAACAGAGCATATAAAGTAACAAAATAAAAAACTTAGACTTCATTAAAATTCATGGCGTGCAGCGATGCACGCCTTTTTGTATTTGGATAGAATCAACGGAATTCTTACAAGGCGTAATCGAAAAATTGTATATTAAAGGAAAAACTTAACAACTAGCCCCCGACCAATGTCCTTCCTCAGCAACGCACGAGACAAAGCAATAAAGTTATTTTTCCAGCGGAACGATTTCATCAACAGGTTCGGTGAAATCGAGAACGTTGACATCGACTCGCAAGAAAACGTAGCGACCATCGACATACTGTTGCATGGCGAGACGGAGCCGACCACGCTCTACGCCCACTACATCTTCGAAGATTCCGAACAGGGGACGGAGATTGTTATAAACAAAGTAGATTGCAAAAGAGAAATGATAAGCGTCATCGCCGCATGGTGGTTCAAGGGCCACTCCATCAGAAAGACGCTCCCCAGAGGCGCCGGGCTATTCGCGAAAATCCTGTTCTAGCAGTTCACGGAAGGTATCTTATATGGACGAACAACTTCAGAAGATTTTAAACAACGTGAATTTCAACGTCAATGCGAAAAAGCAGACAATGGACTTGACGGTTCTCCCCCACGGCGAGAGCTCCCCCATTTCGTTCCATGCGAACTACAGGCTTGTCGAAAGAGGAGACGATACCGAAATTGTCATATTGAATGTAGCATCCGACCGTCTCTGGGTTGACGAACTCGTCAAAATGTGGCTAGAAAAAAGCAATTTTCAGTACAGGGTTCCCCAAAGCGTCGCTGGATTTATTAAAATGTTTTTGAAATAGGAGATAAAGGAGGCGCGTCCATGTTGAATTTTAAAGAATACAAAGACAAGAAAGAAGATTCCATCCAGGAGATGGTCTATTCCATCATATTCAACCTGATTACGGATATTCCGGACTCCCTTCTTTGCCCCAACGGGAATCCCGACAAAAGGGCTGAAACATTGATCAAGCAGGCGGCCCTCAAGGCGGCCACGGTAAGCACTTCGCTTTCCATTCCGGCAGGTTTCACCGGTGTCCTGACGTCCATTCCGGATATTGCCGCAGTTTGGCGCATCCAGGCACAGCTCGTCTCCGATGTCGCATGCACTTACGGCAAGTTCGCCATGCTCTCGCGGGAGGCGATGGTCTGGTGTTTGTTCCGCCACAGCGCGGCTTCGCTCCTTCGCGATGTCGCAGTCCGCACGGGTAGCCGCATTGTCGTGCAGAAGCTTTCGCTTTCGGCACTCCAGAAATTGCTCCAGAAAATAGGTGTCAAGGTCTCCACGAACTTCCTCGGTCGCATTGCGCTCCGCGCCATCCCCGCCATTGGCGCTATCGGCAACGGGGCCTACACGTACTTTGATACGATGGAGGTTGGCAAGACAGCCATGTCGTACTTCAAGGCACTGGAAGGCATGGAAAAGCCTGAACTCGTCGAGAATTCCATCGACAAGGAACCGGAATCCGACGATGAAGATACCGATTTCAAAAAAGACGAAACGATATAGTGACCACCGCCCCTAAAATCAAGGAGTTTTTCAAGCAACATGGAGTTTTCGGGCTCCTCACGCTGACGCTCCTTTTTTTGTTTACGTTGTCCTTCATCGGTGAACGGACTCCGCTAAACGATGGCGCAGGCTACGACGGCGCATTCTACTACAGCGTTGCGCAGAATTTTTCTACGGACTTCTGGACTACGGGGTACGACAGTTTCCGTATTTTCCGCATTTTCCCGTTCTTCCTGATAAACTTGTTCTTTTCGCTTTTTAACATCGAGGCGACACATTCAAACTTAATGCTCTCGATGAACGTGCTCCATTTTACAAATTTCGCCATCCAGTTGGTGTTCTTTTTCAAGCTTATAAAGCTTTGCGCCTGGAAAAAGGCGACTTCGGCCATCATTTTCGCGTGTTTCTTTTTCAATTACTTCGTCCTCAAGAACTGCGGTTATGAACCGTTCCAAACGGACGCTTTCGCAGTCACGATTTTCCTCGTTTCTTTTTACTATTTGCAGTGCGGCAAGTTTACACGCTCACTCCTAGTTTCGTTCTTGGGAATTCCCACGTGGCCGACGATTACATACATGATTTGGCTCCTGTACTTTTTCAAGGACCCGTTCCCACAAACGGCCAGGCGTCTAAACGTCCACACGGGCAAAGCCATTGCCATCGCGTTCCCGCTGATGTCTGTCGGGGCGGTCGAGACGCTCTACCTGCTTCACAAGCAGCCACTTCTCGAAAGCATGCTTTTCTGCAAAGCCTCGCCCCCGCTAATCCTCGCAAGCGCCATCACCTGGGGAGCGTTCCTCTATTTCGCCTTACGGAGCTGCGACTTCCATTTTTACAGTCCGCTCACCTACATCCGCGAATTTTTCCGCCAGTCCATCTGGAAAAAGGCAATCATCGTGGCCCTCCCCTTTGCCGCGATTTCGATTTTCCTGAAAGCCCACACCAACGACGAATTCTACTTCAACGAAGTCGCGTTCCTCCTCCAGACGCTTCTACGCCCACTCAAGTACCCGCTCATTACCCCAGCCGCGCATGTCTGCTACTTCGGGATTTTGCCGTTACTCGCCCTCTTTTATTTCCGTGATTTTGCAAGAGACATTTTCAACCGCAGCGCCGGTTACGCGCTTGCCTTCCTCGCGTTCCTCTTCTTTGCTTCAGACAGCGAAGCAAGGCACGTCATCCCGCTTCTCCCAATGATTCTCGTGCCGCTCGGATGCGTTCTCGACAAGGCAAATCTGGATGCAAAAGCGGCTACATCGTTAATAGCCCTGCAACTCGTGCTCAGCCATTTTTATATACCGATTAACGTCGAAGGGACTGCCGAAGCATTGGCCACAAACGATTATTATGGTGTCGCCCAGCGGTATTTCATGAATTTTGGCCCTTGGATGTCGCCCTTATTCTATACTGTTTGGCTCTCGATTGCCGTTATATCAGGCTTTTTAGTCTATTCAATTGTGAAAAAGCGCAAAAACTAGTCTTTTTCGACCCGTTTTGTTCAATCAAAAGAAAAACCGCCCTTGAGCCAGCCCCGATTTTTTTCTATTTTTGGGCGCAACATTCAATAACATCAACTCCATCAGTGGAATAAAATATGAAAAACATTGAAAAGCACAGAAATATTGGTATTTCTGCACACATCGACTCCGGTAAGACAACCCTTACCGAACGTATTCTCTACTTCACAAAGCGCATTCACGCTATTCACGAAGTCCGTGGCAAGGACGGCGTCGGTGCCACGATGGACTCCATGGAACTTGAACGCGAACGCGGCATCACGATTCAGTCTGCCGCTACGTTCGCAAACTGGACCCACACCAAGAGCGGTGAACAGGACTCCATCAACATCATCGATACCCCGGGGCACGTGGACTTCACTATCGAAGTGGAACGTTCTCTCCGCGTGTTGGACGGTGCTATCCTCGTCCTTACGGGTGTTGAAGGCGTCCAGTCCCAGTCCATCACTGTTGACCGTCAGATGAAGCGCTACCATGTTCCGCGCGTCGTGTTCGTGAACAAGTGCGACCGCTCCGGTGCAAACCCGCTCCGCGTTGCCGTCATGCTCAAGGAAAAGCTCAACCACAAGCCCTGCGTCATGCAGATTCCTATAGGCTTGGAAGCCAATCTTAAGGGCGTGGTTGACCTTATCGAAATGAAGGCCTACTACTTCGAAGGCGACAACGGCGACGACATGATCGAAAAGGAAATCCCGGCCGAACTCGTTGACCAAGCCAACGAATACCGCGAAAAGCTCATCGACTGCTGCGCCGACTACAGCGACGAAATCATGGAAAAGGCCATGGAAGGCCAGTACGGCGTTGATGATATCGACAAGGCCCTCATCAAGAAGACCATCCGCGAAGCCACCATCCGCCTCGACATCACTCCGGTGTTCATGGGTTCTGCCCACAAGAATATTGGTGTCCAGAAGCTCCTCGACGGTGTTATCGACTACCTCCCGTGCCCGACCGACGTTGAAAACAAGGCTCTCGACCTCGACAACAACGAAGCCGAAGTCGTGCTCGAAAGCGCCGACGACAAGCCGCTCGTCTGCTACGCATTCAAGCTCGTGAACGACCGCTATGGCCAGCTCACCTACATCCGCGTCTATCAGGGTACCCTCAAGAAGGGCGACATGATTACCAACATGGCCACCGGCAAGAAGGTTTCTGTTGGCCGTTTGGTCCGTATGCACGCTGACGAAATGGTGGATATCACCGAAGCCGGTGCAGGCGACATCGTCGCTCTGTTCGGTATCGACTGCGCATCCGGTACGACATTCACGGATGGCAAGAACCACTACAACATGACTTCCATGCACGTTCCTAACCCGGTTATCGAACTTGTTATCGAAGCCAAGAACCGTGACGACCTTGACAACATGTCCAAGGCCCTCAACCGCTTCACGAAGGAAGACCCGACGTTCCAGGTCGAAGTCGATAAGGAATCCGGCCAGACCATCATCAAGGGTATGGGCGAACTCCACCTCGACGTTTATATCGAACGTATGCGCCGCGAATACAAGTGCGACGTCCAGACTGGTGCTCCGCAGGTGGCTTACCGCGAAACCATCACCCGTCCGGCCAAGTTCGACTACACCCACAAGAAGCAGACTGGTGGTTCCGGTCAGTACGCTAAGGTTGTCGGCGAAATGCGTCCGATGGTTGTCGAAGGCGACCAGGAAAAGGTCTATAACTTCGTCAACTCCGTCGTCGGCGGCCGTATTCCGAAGGAATACATCCCGTCTTGCGACAAGGGTTTCCAGAGCTGCATGGAAGCAGGTTCCTTGATCGGCTTCCCGGTCGTGGGTATCGAAATGGAAGTTCAGGATGGTGCATTCCACCCGGTGGACTCCTCTGACATGGCGTTCCAGATTGCAGCCCGTATGGCCTTCCGCGAAGCTTTCGCCAAGGCTGGTGCTCAGATTCTCGAACCGATCATGAAGGTCGAAATCCAGACTCCGACCGAATTCCAGGGTTCTGTCGTGGGTAACGTTTCCCAGCGCCGTGGTGCCATCACCGGCACGACCGAAGAACAGGGCATGACCACGATCGACGCAGAAGTCCCGCTTTCCGAAATGTTCGGTTACGCTACGGACCTCCGTTCCATGACCCAGGGTAAGGCTGAATTCACGATGGAATTCTGCAAGTACCTCCCGGTTCCGAAGAACATCCAGGAAGAACTCATCAAGAAGTACGGCGACAAGGTCAAGGCCCGCGCCTAATCCTTAGAAGCAAACTTTCCCAAAGTTTAGGCCCGCAACGAAAGTTGCGGGCTTTTTTCATACGGCGGCGGCGCACATCCCTGCGCAAAGGCACCCAGTTCCGCACCCGCAGAATCGCCAACACCGCCCCCCCTCCGCAAAAATGCACCCAATTTCGCAAGCGCAAAAAGGCGCAGCCCTGCAAGCGTAAAAATGCCTAGGCTTCCATTTAGAACAAATTAAACAATCCGTAAAAAATCCAAATTTCGAAAAAACCGCCAAATTTACGTGAAAAACTTCGTAATTTTCAATTTTTCACGTAAAAATTTTAATTTGTCTACACATCTTTTCCTCTTTTGAGCCCAAAAGATTCTTTTTTTGGAGAAAATCAAGTTTTTTTCCCCTTTTTGAGAAAGCAAACAAGCGCGTTTCGCGCCCCAAAAGCCGAAATTACAGAAAAACAGCTTCTTTTGTATGTAAATTTACGTTAAAAACAGCACTTTTTCCACAATTTTCACGTAAAAAACACCCAAAAGTCGATTTCAGCATAAGTCCCGTCCAAAAACAGTCCCAAAAGTGCAAAAAGAAAGGGCCCCGCGAACAATGGGTCACGGGGTCCTTGTAAATTCGTAACACTGGTAAATTCTACTCCGCGATTCGATCCGGCCTCCCGTCTCAGAACCAGAACTTACGACTGTCACATAAAGTAAAATACAACAAGATCTGTAGAAATGAAAATTTTTTTTCACAAACCATATTCCAACGTGGAACAAAAAACTGAAAAAAAATTTTTTTCCATATATATGGAGTTTCAACCATTTTTTGAACACAAATTTTATATTTTGCGCCATACAAAGATAGGAGAACTTATGAAATCCAAAAAGGTGCTTGCAAAGGCAAGCGCACTTGCAATAGCAATTGCTATAAATTTTACCGCTTGCAGCGGCATTGGCGGAACCGATTCCTGTGACGAAGTCTATCATCCAAAATACAAACTCGCCAAATGTCAAAAAAGCGTCGGCAAATTCAAAAAAGGAAAAACAACCCACTACATCCATTCCAATGGATTCGAGTTCGACTTGACTGTAGTCAAGGATACCACATACATCGAGCATTGGGACGACTTTTGCGTAGAGGCCGAAGAAGAAGACCGCTCCGTTCTGCTCACTTCCTCCTACCCCATCATGAGCGTCGATGTCAAATTTCATGGCGGTACAGATAAAGAAATGGACAAATCCATGCTAGGCCAGAAGCACCAAATGAAAATAAGTCACGGAGGCACCGCATATCTCATTGAGCTTGATTCCGCCGGTTCGCCAACGTCGTCAGGCATTGATGGCGACGTAACCATGCTCGATACGATTACATTCAACGGAGTAACTTACGACAGCGTATTCGTCATCATGGATAGCAAGCATTACAACGCATTGAACTACAAAGACGATTCATTCGCCGACGGCAAACTTGCGCATCTTTATTTCTCGAAGAAAAAGGGCATCTTGAAATTTGAAACGACAGACAATAAGAGTTTCACCGTCAAGGAAGGAGACGATAAATGAAGAACTTCAAGATAAACGCACTCGCAATCGTCATAAGTTCATTCTTATCAGTCTCGTGCGGGCTTGACATGAGAGAAGAATACGTCGGAGGCGCTTTTGAAAGACTTGTCCTAAAAGAACAGGATTGGAGCGATACCGTCCAAGTCATCGACAACTTGGGCATCAAGGATTCCTATAACGAACGCCTCTACAGCCACAAGCCCGAGAATTTCGACTTTACCGCATCTGGCAACATCAACGAAATCTACGTGCACGCCCGCATCGAATGTACCGACGATGGCGGAAACATGATCATCTACTGTAACAATTATCAAAAAAACAATGTCTGGTTTGACGGTCCTGAAATTGGTTTCAACAATCTCGCCGGAACCAAGATGACTCACAAAGACGGTTATACAATCCGCATGCTGGATTCGCTAAAGGTGGGCAAAAAAACGTACAAGGACATTCTGGAATTCGATGCGTCCGGCGCCAAAAAGAACAAATGTAATTACGACAAGTTCTATATAGCCGCTACAAAGGGGCTCCTCCGCATAGACCTGCAAGACTCTATCAGGATCGAGCGAAAATAAAGGAACCTAGTCTTTAATGACTAGCCACTCGTTTTCGCTTCTTTCCAAAGCTTTTGTAGGCCTTCCAGCCCAACGTCCTTGATTTCACGACCCTGCTCCTTGACTAGGCGCTCCACTTCGCGGAAGCGTTTTTCGAACTTGTTGTTCGCACGCTGCAAGGCAATGTTCGCGTTGAAGCCGCAATGGCGCGCCACATTTACCAGGCTGAACATGATGTCGCCGAATTCGTCTTCGAGGCGGTCGATGTTCGCATTTTCGGGAGTGACCTTTTCCATCTCGTTCCGGAATTCCGCAAATTCCTCTTGGGCCTTGTCGAACACGGGGGCAGCGTCCCCCCAGTCAAATCCGACTTTCGCAACTCTACGGATAATGTCTTGCGAGCGTGCGAGCGTCGGCATACTCCTGCTCACTTTATCCATAATGGAATCGCCCGCATGCTTCAGGTTGTTCTTCTCCTGCGCCTTGATGCGATCCCAGCGACGGCTCACATCGCTTGCCGTATCCACGTGCGCATCGCCAAACACATGCGGATGTCTGCGAACCATTTTCTCGCACAAGCCCTGCACCACATCGTCAATCGTAAAGTCGCCCTGTTCCTTGCACACCTGCGAATGGAAAATCACCTGGAAAAGCACATCGCCGAGTTCCTCGCACATGTGTTCCTTGTCGCCGTCCTGCGCAGCATCGATAAACTCACAACTTTCCTCGACCAAATACGGCAACAGCGAATGCGTAGTCTGCTGACGGTCCCACGGGCAGCCGTTTTCCGAGCGCAGACGCGCCATGATATCGACAAGATCATTAAATGTATACTTCATGCGACCAAAGATAGAAAGTAAACGCGCCCCCTTGTTTTTATACAACAAATTCAGTAAATTAGTTAAGCCGTTATTATATCGTTAGTTTTATCGTTTCTTATATCCCCACCTTATTTTCAAGTTCAAAACGCCCGTCCAACAGCAGGCATGACAAAAATGGAAACGAAACTTTTATACAGCGAACCATACCGCGAACTTTCCCCCGAAAAATTACCGTTTTCGTTGCGGAATTCAAAATATTGTCCCAAGCGCCTCTTTTGCAAAGGTATGCTCCCTACCGCCGATAAAATCGGCATCGCCATGGTCGGCACACGCCGCCCTTCCACATCGGCCGAAGAGCTCTGTCGGCGGCTCGTCACATCGCTCCAACACACAAACGCGGTCGTCGTTTCGGGGCTTGCGCAGGGCATCGACAGCTATTGCCACCGCGCAGCGCTGGACTCGGGCATTCCAACGATTGCCGTCCTAGCGCAAGGGCTCAACGCAAAAATAGAAGGCGAACGGGCCGTGCTTGCCGAACGGATTATCGATGCCGGAGGCGCCCTCCTGAGCGAATACGAAAGCGACACCCCCGCCTACAAAGGGAACTTCGTCGCGAGGAACCGCATCATCAGCGGCCTCAGCCAAACAACGCTCGTCGTGCAAAGCCGCAAGAAAGGCGGTGCCCTCCTCACGGCGCAATTCTGCATGGACGAAAACAAACAGCTCCTCGCCTGCCCCGGGAATTTCGATGACGAACTTTACAGCGGCACAAACGCACTCCTCGACAGCGGACGCGCAAAACCGGTATTCGTTCCCGAAAGTTTGCGGTCAGCCGCAGGAATTCCCCTCCTCGACGGGACTAAAATCGGAGAACTCGCCACTTGCGGCGTACAGCTTTCTACCGGAGCGCAAGATGTCTTTAAGCGTTTTAACGGATTCCGCAAAACATTTTCGGAACTTCAGCAAGAAATTGGGTTTAAGACACCAGAACTTTTAGCTATATTGACGGAATTAGAAATATCAGGTCTAGTCACATCAAAGGACAACTTCCAATTCTATTTTAACGGAGCATAATTAGTTGCGCATACGACTTCTTATTGGAATTGCCACCGTGATCGCATTTGCGTTTCTGGTGTTCCACTTGCTGTTCGGCAAGGACAGCATTCCGGAACAACATAGAATCGCAAAAGAAATCGAGCTTTACCAGAAGCAGATTGACTCCCTGAGCAAAGTCGTCGAGCAACGAGACGAACTTATCCAAAAGCTAAAGACCGATTCCCTCTACAAAGAAGAAATTCTCCGCACCCGCTACGGCATGAGCCGTGAAGGCGAGAAAGTGTTTCAGCTGGTGAAGTAGCGGCGTTGCCGCTACGCCATCTTGCTTGCGTCAGTGCGGGTACCTTCGACCTTTCCGGCGAAGAAGCTATAGGCGGCAGGCACAATAAAGAGCGTCATGAACGTCGCAAACGTGAGACCGCCAACAATCGCAACACCCATTGCAATGCGGCTCGGGGTGCCGGTCAGGATGAGCGGCACTGCGCCCAATACCGTAGAAAGGCTCGTCATGAGGATTGGGCGGAAGCGGCGTTCCGCCGCCATCCGAGCCGC
>JAEEGK010006208.1_pt1 | contig 28802 bp, 21 predicted proteins | sample 8958771 | NCBI WGS metagenome assembly JAEEGK01 (sample SAMN16246547, study PRJNA631951) | gut metagenome | biome: gut microbiome; feature: rumen; material: SC-attached | host: Bos | place: Iran: Karaj | collected 2018-10 | reverse complement strand
AGATGAAGAAAAAAATGAACAATTAAATAATAGTTTTAACCAAGAAAATGTAAATGAAAGTATAATTCCTCGAGTTCCAATTAAATTATATGCTAAAAAACGTTTTGTAACAAAGTCATAAAAGAAAAATAATATTTATCAAAAAAAGAAAAAAAGAAATAAAATTACAATTCCAAAAAATAAAAAATTAAATATATAATCTAGCATAAAAATAATATAATAAAATAAAAAAATCTTTTAAAAATTTACTAATTTTATATCTGGATATAAAAAAATACTTAAATATAAAATTTAAACAATTAAATTTAACAAAAGATTATTTTTATTATCTTGATGAACATTATTATTATTTTTCATTAAATCAGAATATTTATTAATTCTTCCAATTTCACTTCTCATTCTTTTAGCAGTAGATTTTTCAAATAAAAGAAAACAAGAATTTATACTATTATTATTTTTATAAGATAAAGAAGATTGATTCATTGTTGTATTTATTGCATCTTTATTTGATAATAATGTTGTATTTATTCTATTATTTAAATTTTTATATTTTGATTCACTTTTATTTCTTTTTATTGAATTATTATTATTTTTTATATTATTTATTAACTTAAATGAATTATTTGAAGATAAATTTTTTTTCTGTCTATATATTGGTTTGTTTAAATTTAAATTAAACATTTCTTCATCCTTATCATTCATATGATTAAAATTATTTGAATTTGTATAATTTGAAACATTTAAAATATCATTTTTATTATAAGACTTATTTTTCTTTTTTTGAATATTGTTATTATTTTTGAAATTATTATTTTGACTTTTAGAGTTATAACTAGAAATATTATTATTATTATTAATCTTACTATTAATATTATTATTAGAATTATTATTATTTGTAATTAAATTATTTGGACTTGTTGCATAACTAATATTACTTACATTAAAATCTAAATTTAATTTTGAATTTGAAACTGGAGTTCCACTTAAATTTAAAGTATCAATATTACTTTTAGTATTTAAATTTTTAGGAGTAAATTTATCATAATTTAATCTATTTTGTAAAGAACTTCTACTTCGATTAATAACTTTATTTTTAGAAAAATTTTTAGAATAATAATTACATATATCTTCTAATAATTCCCAAATAATTTTTTTATCTCCTCTTGCAATTTCTGAATTATTCCATAAATGTCTTGAAGAAAATCTTTCAATACTTCTTAAATAATCTAAAACTTTATTTATATTAACTTGAATGTCTGATTTTGTTTTTGTTTTTCTAATTATTCCTTTTATTATTTCATTTTTACCTTCACATCTATTAATTAAATCACAAAATAATACTCCATTTATACATATTATTGGTAAATCTTCTAATTTTATCTTTTTTTCTTTTATTATACCTAAGTCTATTAACCAATAATATATTTTATTTTTTATATGTTGAGGAATTGTGTAATTTGTTATATTACTGGTTTTTAAACTATTTTTTTTATTATTTTGTTCCATTTTAATTAGATTACCATTATTGTTGTTATGAATCATATTATTATTATTATTAATATTATTATTATAATTATTATTAATATTATTATTAATATTATTATTAATATTATTATAATAATTATTATTCTTATTATTATTAATGTTGTTGTTTGAAATGATTTCATATGTGTTATTTGGGTAATTTGAATAATTGTTTTGGATGTTTTTATTTTGGTTTGAATTATTTGTTGAATTTTGATAATTACATTCTTCTTCATTATTTATTATATTATTGTTATAATTATTATTTATATTTCTATTAGAAGGTGATTTTCTCTCTTTATTATAAGATATATTTCTATTATTTTCTTTAAAATAACTATTATGAATAGTATTATTCCCACTATAATTTTTATTAACATTGTTTTTCTTCATAACAATATTATTATTAATGTTTTTGATTTCAAATCCTTTAGATATAGGTTGATATGTATTTATAATATTATATGAAATTTCAACAATAGGTTCAGTTGTTCTTGAAAATTTAAAATAATTAAAAGTAATATTACCTATATCAACATGATAAAATTTATTATTAATTAATTGAATTCCTCTTGTCATATTAATTATTGCTTTTTGTTTTTTATTATAATTTTTTTTAAAATTTTCTTCTGATTGTAAAACAAAAGAATTATCATTACTATATAAATTACTTTTATTTTTATTATATAAAGGACTTTTTTTTCTGTATACATTATGATTATTTTTTTCCTGAGTTTTTATAGAGGAAATATCATTATTTTTTTGATTTAAATAATTATTATTATTTGAAATATTAGAAATATTATAATTTGAAATATCAGAAATATTATTATTTAAATTTCTTTGTGAAGAATAGTCTTTTTCATTAATTAATGATTTTTGTTCTCCTGAAATAAAACTACTTTGATAAGATAAAGGTATTGTTCTTATATTATTTGGAATAAAATTTTGAGGATTATCTTCTTTTAGATATTCTTCTTTTATTAAATTTTTATTTTTTGAATTCTTCTTATTTGATTTATTTAATATTTGCTTTTCATCTTTTTTTATTTTTTCTTTTGATTTCGGTTTTGTGATATTTTGTCTTAATAAATTTAACTCTTCTATATCTGAATCTAAATTTTGTTTTGGAAAATCTATATTTTTATTTGATTGATTATTTTGTTTTTTTGGTTTAATATTTTTTTCATTATTATTATAATTATTAATATTTTTTTTATTGTTTGAACCATAATTTTTTGATTGATTTTTTTGTTTTTCTTGAATACTTTTAGGGTTATTTTCGGTAAATTCATTATTTTTTTGTGGAATAATTTCAATTAAGTTATTATTATAATTATTATTGAATTGTTGATTAGGATTTTCTAAAAAATTTGGAATTGGTAATTCTGGGAAATCTAAAGGTTTATCTTTTGGACTTTTTATATTTATAAAATCTTTGTTAAAGTTATATACCGGTATATTACAATTTGGAACTTTTGATTCATTAAAATTTTTATTAATATTTAAGTTATTGGGTTGATTAGTAATTTTATTTTTTTTTTCAATATTATAACTTTGATAATTATCTTCTGGAATATTTTCATTATAATTTCCAATAATGTTTTTATTAATATTATTTATAATATTTTCATTAATATCTTCTTCATTTAAATTTTGATTGAGATTATAATTATTAAATTCATTGAAATTTTCCTCATTAATATAATTAATATTTTTATTAATGTTTTCTATAACTTCTTCATTTATATCTTCGTTAAAATTTTCATTAATATTGTCATTATAATTTTCATTATTGTTGTTCTTATAATTTTCTTTATAATTTTCTTTATAATTTTCCTCATAATTTTCATCATAATTTTCATTTGCATTTGATTTATAAATTTCATTATTATTTTGATTATATTTTTCATTCATTTTTCCTTTTTCTTTATAATTCTCATTCAATCCTTGATTATAGTTATAATTATTTTGTATTTTTTTCATATCTTTATTTTGAACAAATTTATAATTACTATCATCTTCAACATAATCATCAAAATTATTTTGATTATTATTATTATTTAAAGAATGATCGAAATTGTTCCCGTTTGAATATTTTTTATCATTCTCATTATAATAATTATTATCTTTATCAGGATATTGAAAAATATTATTTTTGAAATTACCATTATTAAAATTGTCTTTCATTTCTTCAAAATCATTTGTAAAATCCAAATCTTGAGAATTATTATCTTTTTCATCATAAATGTTTTTAATAAGAGAAATAAATTCCATAATAATATTTTCATCTTGGAAAAACTGAGGAATATTTTTTTTAAAATTATTTAAAATTTTTTTTTCATTATCATTACAAATTTTAGAAAAAATATCAATAATAATGATAATAATTTGAAAAGGATTATTTCCAGTAATATTTAATCTAGAATTTAATTCAGAAATTAAATTTTTTGAATTTTGTGAAATAAGAAAATGTCTTAATAACTCAATAAAAACTTTTCCATCTAATAAATCTTGAATTTCATTGACAAGAAGACATAAAGGCTCATTTATTGTATTTATCCAATCTAATAATATTTGTTTTTTATTTATTAAAGGATATCCTATTATACTTTCTTTATTGCTTATTGAAGAAATTGAATATTCTTCCATTTAAATTTATAAAGTTTAAAAAAATAAAATTAAATTATTATTAATTAAAAAAGTTTTTATCAAGTATATATAGATTCTTATACTTAATTTTAAATATGTATTTTATTATTTTCTTTTTTTTTCCTTTATATAGAATTGATAATATAAATAAATAATACTTTAATAAAGATAATGATAAAATTTTTTAAAATTCATCTCCGATTTTTTTGATTTCAATTTTTGAATTTTCAATATTTTCAAATTTAAATGCTAGTTTTTTTCCTTTTTGAATAACATTAACATTAAATATATGAAAATCTTCTGGAGTTTCAAAATTAATAATATCATCTTTAATAATATTAGTATTACAATTAGTATTTAAAGTAGTTTCTTTTGAAGGAGTTCTTAATATAATTTTAGAATTAGAATTTAAAAATTTTTTAAATGAATTTACTTCTGTTTTATTATTTTCATAATTTTTATTATTATTATTATTTTCAAAAGAAATTTTAGGATTTGAAAAAAATCTATTATGAAAATTAATTGAAGTATGTAAATAATCATTTTGAATATTATTATTATTATAACTATTATTATTATTAATTTTATTATTCTCATTATTATTATTATCATTATTACTATTGGCTTTAGGATTGTAATTTTTTAAATTTGTTATTTCATTGATTATATTAATTTTATTAATTCCTATTTTTGGATATAAGGTTATTTTCTTTTTATATTTTGGTATTTTAAATGAGTTTAATATACTTTGAGATAATATTAAATTGCTTATTGGACTAAATGATGATTTTAAATTTCTATTTCTATGAGTTGAACTTAAATTTTTTGCATTTAATATTTCATTTTCTCTTACTGATGATAAGCATAAATTATTATTTAAATTCAATTTTGGTTTTTTTGTCATTTTCATTTTTTATTTATTTGAAAAAAATTAAGTTATTCTCGAAAATATTAAATACTAAATTTTATTTGAAATTAATTATTTTATTACTTTTATATGAAAAAAAACAAAGTTAAAATAAAACAAAATTTCATGTTTTTTCATTTATTTCTAAAGAAATTTTTGTAAAGAAAAAATAAATTATACAATCTCTTAATTGAAAAGTCTAATCACCCTATTTTTAATTCTATTATTAAAATTAATATTAATTTATATTTTTTTGGAATTAAAAAAATTTTTTTATTGGATGAAGTCAATTTTGTAATTGAAAACACAATCAAAAAAGATAGAAAAATTTAATATTATTTGTTTAGTTCTAACTCTTTTTTTATTTGTTTTTGATATTTTTTTTTTTCAAATAATTGATAATTTTAAATTTATATGATATTTAATTCTATATTTAATTGAAGTAATCTAAATATTAATATTTCTTTCTTTGATAAAATTATAAATTCTTTTATTAAAATGGTAAAAGATAATTTAAGAAAAGAATTACTTTATTCTTTTTTTATTATTTTTTCATTTTTTATTGTTATTTTAAATTTTTTATTGATTATAATTGCTATGTGATTTGTTATAATTTTAATACAATAGAATTTCAAAATTAATTATATTAATAACAATAATATGTGTAATGCATATATGGAAAAAATAACTAAAATGCCAACAAGAAAAATAAATAATCAAAATAATATTAATAATAATGGTATTCCATATAATTCAAATATAATTAATGATATAATAATTAAAAATTTTAAGGTTATTTTTTTCATTTATTTTTTTTTATTGTTTTAAGAAATCACAAATTTAGGCATTATTATTTTTAAAATGAATAAAATTATCTTTTTTAATAAATTTTTTAGGAACTTTTCCATTTAAACATTTAAATTTTTCAAGAGATTCATCTGTAGTGATATATCTGTTAGCTAATTCATATAGTTTAGAATCAGAAATTGTTTGAAGAGTAGTAATAGGAATAATATTATTATTCATATTACTATTATTTTCAAAAAATTCATTTACAACATAATTAGAGATTTCTAAAGGTTGATTAAATTGTTTTATATTCATTTCTTGATTATTAATATTACTAATATTATTAAGATTATTATTATTGTTATTAATGTAATTATTATTATTATTATTATAATGATTATTATTATTTTTTCCAGTTGAAGTTCCACTAAATTGATCAATAATTAAAGAATTTTTTCCTCTAGAATTTTGAGTGCTAAATTTTTTCAAACTTTCATATGAAAAATCATTAGAATAATTAGAACTAGGAATTAATCTATTTCCCTTTAATATAATTTTATTATTTAAAAAATCATTTCTAGGAGAAATAAAGTGAGTACTTTTACTTGAATTACTTTGAGGAGGATAATAATTTAAATTATAAAAATTTCCAAAGGGATTTTTCCCTGTTCTTAAAGTATAAAAATAATCTTTTTTTTGAAGAATATTATTATTATTATTATTATTATTATTCTTATTATTATTATTATTATTATTATTATAATTTTCAATATTACTTATTTGTTCTGTTTTACTTTTTTCAGAAATATAATTTGTTTTTTTATCATAGAAATTTGAAGTTGAATTATTCGAAGTTTTAAATTTTTTATTTTGTGAATCTTTATGTAATCTTGCATTAAATAATGTTGAAATATTATTTTGAAAATCAGAATTTTTATAATTATTATTATTTAATGTACTTTCATTATTTAATTTAATTGAAGTAGTTGAATTTGAATGAGAATTTATTTTTTTATGTTTTAATTTTGGAATTTTATTTTCCTTTTTTTTTATTTCATATTTTTTATTGTTTTCCCTAAAAAGAAATTTTTCTCTTATATTTATCAAAGAATTATCATTTTTTAATCTTTGAGTTAAAGGAATATATTCATTTGAATTACATTTATTATAATTTTGATTATATGAAATTGAATAACTTCTATTATGGAAGTCAATATTATTTAATTTTTTTTCATGATTATTTATATTAATTTTGGTTTTTTCATTTTGATTTAAATTATTGTTTCTTTTATTATAAAATATTGTAATTACTTTATTTATTTTTGGTGTAAAAGGATATTTTAAAGATTCATCTTCATTTATTGTTCTTGTTAATTCTTTTAATTTTAATTCTTTAATATGAGTTTGCCTATATAATTTATTATGTATGTTTTCTTTGTTTAATTTAAAACTAAAACTTTGACATTTAATTTTTCTATTATTAATGACATTGATTCTATATTTAAACAAATAATCTAATTTTTTTCTTTTTAAAAATCTTTGATATATGAAAAATAAGTGATTTAGTAATTTTATTATTTTATTATTATCTTCTTTAATAAACATTGAATAAATATTATCTGAGAGAACTAATATAGATTAGATTAATATATATAATTTACTATAAGATTTTTTTGAACTTTTTCCGATTTCATATTTTAAATAATTTGATAAATTTACTATATTTGTTTTTTGAGAATTTTTAGAAAAAATTAAATAAATATTGTTATTTGAAATTCTTATTCCCTATAGATTTATATTATTAATTTACTTTTCCATTTAAAAAATCCAAAAAAGTTTTGTTTTCAATGTTAATCATTTAAAAAATTTTAAATTAATTTTTAATTTTTTCAAAATTTATTAATTTTTCATAATACCATAAAACACTAATCAAAAAAAATGATTAAAGATAAATAATTATTTTTTTCAAATTCATTATAATAAATTATTATTTTTAAATAAATGACTGATAATAAATTAATTTGTAAATGTCGAATAAATGTAATATAATAAAAATATCTTCTCAATATTGCTTAAAATCAATATTTTCATATATCGAATATAATAAAGTTCTTAAAATAGTAAAATATAATAAAAGAATCCAAAAAAAATTAGAATTAGAAGTATCACATTATAAAGAATATTCAAAATATTATAAATTAAATTGTCATTATAAAATGAAATCAAGAAAATTTAAAAAATTCTTTTATAATACTCTAGATGAATTGCACAATAATTTTGCAGTAAATTTTGTTTTTTTTCTTTTTATACTTTTATTTTTTTCATTAATTGGAATTACAACTTTATTAATAAAGAGAAAAATTTTTGATGATAATAATTTAAAAGATTTAACAAAAAATTGGAAATTAAATCCAATTGAAGAAATAAATTTATTAAATGATTCAAAAACAGAAAAAATTAAATCTTTAGGTTTATTTAAAGGAATAAATAAAAATATTAAAAAACAAGAAATTTTCATTTGGGAAGGAAAACAATTTATTCTTTCATATAATTCAAATAAATTAATTTATCAAGATTTAATTAAAGGAAAAAATAAGAAATTATGTGGTCATGATAGTAAAGGAAATAAATTATTTTTTCCAAAAAATATAAATTGTCCAATTAATTATATAGAAATAACAAATAGTCAAAATCCTTCAATTTCAAATTTAAATTTTAAAACAATTTCAATTTCAAATAATAAATATTTACATTATACAAATGAATATATCAAAGGAGAAATTTTAGTTGATTTTAGGATTGGTTCTTTTAAAGGAATTTGTGAATTTAAAAATTTTGATTCTGAATTTTCAAGTTATTTTAAAAATTATAATTTAAAGCATTTTAAGGAAGGTTGCCAAAGAGACAGTTATGATAATAGTTATAGTATAATTGACAATATTACAATAGAAAATTTATTATATGATAATAATTTAAAAGAAGCTTTAAATTATTTAATAATGAAAAATTCATCCATTTATTTATTTAAAAGAACTTATAAAGGTTATTTTGCTCCAAATTACAACGAAGTTAAATTTATTATAAAAGCAAAGAAAAATATTAAAATAATAAATTATTCCTTAATTGGATATATTGGTTATTGTTTAATATCAATATTAATATTATATATATTATTTAGTAAAGTTCGTGAATTTGATGAAAAAAATAATAAAAACATAAAAATAATTGTGTTATTTATAATAATAACATTATTTATATTATATGGTTCACTATTAATTTATAAATTAATAATTGAAATTAAATTAAGAAGTCTAATAATAAATGTAACTTATCCTTTAAATGAATTATATAATCAAAAAAAAACTCCTTGGTTTATAAGATGTAATTATGTTTTAATTGTTTTTACTTTTCTTTTTGATTTTTATTTAATTCTTTTAGTTGTTTTTTATTCTATTTATACTGGAAATGGAATTTCAAAAATGGATAAATTTAATGAATTAATTTCTTTTAATAATATAAATATTATTTCTTATATTTTACCAAATGATTTTCATGAATATGATAAACTTAAAAAGAAAACTTTTTTATTAGAACATTTTAAAGAATTTAAATATTACTTATCAAAAGAACAAATTAAATTAATTAGATTAATAAATAAATTTAGAAGAAATCATAAATTACCTAATTTTATTTATGATTTAGATGAAAATATTCCAAAAATTTTAATTGAACCTTTGTCTTCAATTATTCTTTTTGAACAAGAAAAAATATTTAAAATATCAAATAAAGAATATTTATTAAGATATTTAAAAAATGAATTTATTGAAAATTTTAAAAATAAAAAAGAGGAAATTGTAGATATTTTGTTAAAAGAAGATTTAGTAAAAATAATTATTATAAAACAAGGAAAATATGAATATTATATTTTTTCTGAAGAAAATAGTTTTAATAACAATGATAAAGAAAGTTGTTTAAAAATATATAAAGAACAAAAATATTTTGATTCTATTAATTTATCTATTCAAGAATATTTTTGATTTAATTAATTTTTATATATATGTAATTTATGTTGTTTAAAATAGATTATTATGAATAATAGTTAATTCATTTAATTAATTTTCATTAAGTGGAATATTAAATTCAAAAATTTATTGAAAAACATAATTTTTTTTTATTTCTATTTGAAAAGTGATTTTATAAATTTTTTGTTGTCATTTATTACTTCAATAAATTGATTATCTTTATTCAATTGTCTTTTTAATTGTTTATAATCATTTTTTGATTCATTTAAATTATATTCTAAGTCTTTTTGAATAATATTCATTTCATTGATTTGTTTTTTTAATTTATTAATTTCTTCCTCTTTACTAATTAAATTAGAATTAATTTTTAAATTTTCATTTTTTAAAATATCAATTTGATTTTTAAAATTATTTAATTTATTTGTGCAATTATCATTTAAAATACAAATTTTTTCTGATAAATCTTGATTGCTTTTATATAATTCATTAACATTTAAAAAATTTTGAATATCATTTAATCTAGATAAATCATTTGTAATTTCCATTTTAATATTATTTAATTCTAAAAACAAATTTATATCATCCATTAAATTTATTTATCATATTTAAAAAATTATTTTTTTATTTTTAGAATATAATTTAATAAATGGGAATTTGTGAATCAGAAACAATAAAATCAAAAGAAGATATAACTGAAGAATTATATTTAAAAAAAGATGAATTAAAAGCTTTATGTTTTCAATTAAAAATAAATCCAAATAAAATATATGAAAAGAACTTTTTATATACAATAATAAAACATAGTGAAACAAAAGAAGGTTTTATATCAAATGAAATAAGGGAAATTTTATATAAAAATTTATTTAATTTCAAAATAATAAAAAAAACAAAAAAATTTGAATATTGTATATTATCAATAAATGAAAAGAATAAATTAATATATACTAAAAATTATATAAATTGGGATTTTTCAAATTATGAAACATTAAATTCTAAAAATTTAGAAATTATAAATGATATAGAAACAATAATAAAAGATATTCCAAGAGGTATAATTGACATAAATTCAATTCAAAGAAATTTTTCTTATAAAAATAATTTAGAAAAATCAACTTTTTCAAAATATACTTTTTTCAGTTCTAAAACTTTTAATTATAATTATTATCAAGGTTGTTTATTTATTTATTTTTATTTTATTTATTTATTTAAAGATGTTAATTATTTGATTGGGATTTCTTGTTTACAAAAATATTTTGAATTTTTTTTAAAGGATTTTTTATTAAATGATAGTGAAGAAAAAATAGGAAATTTAATGTTAGTTACTATGGATTTTATAAAAATAATTAATCCTCAAATTCATAAAATTTTGGAAGAAAATTCTATTTTTCCACATCGATGTATTGAATTAATTTTAACATCTTTTATTAAAGAAGATTATTTCGAAAATTATCAAGAATATAAATTTAGAATTTTAGATTTTTTAATTTGTCATAAACCTTATTTTTCTTTTTTATTATCTGCTTTTTACATTATTTATATTATTGAAAATTTAAATTGTAGTGAAATTGAATTAAATTCTGATTTAATATTAGAAGGGTTACAAAATTATAAATTTAATTCGAATGATTATGAAAATATTATTTTTAAGTGTTCTAATTTTGATGAAGAAAATTTTTCTGAAATAGAAAATATTTTAAACAAATATAAAGATATTTATAAGTTTATTTTTCATAAAGATAATTTAGGATTAATCAGTTATTTAATAAATTAACATTTTTAAATTTTAAATTATTTTTTCATAAATTTTAATTTTAAAGAAAAATTCAATTAAAAAAAGAGATTTTTGTTAAAAGTAATTATTATTTTTATAACAAAATGAATTAATTAAATTGTATGTCCAAAAAAGCAGAAAAAGAAAAAGAAACGGCAATAAAGATATTAAACAAGTAAAAATAAAAAAATAAATATTTAGTTACGCAGATAAATATAAATTATTATTAGAAGAAAATAAAAATTTACATCAAGAAATAAAAGATCTTAGAGCAAATATAAAATTAAATAAAGAAATTATGTCTTCTTTTTATTCTCCTTCTAAAAATTCTGAAACTAATATTTTAAATAAATTAAAAGAAGAAAATTCAAATTTATATGAAATTTTAGAAAAGACATCAAAAGAAAGAGATATATTAAAAAAGAAAGTAAAATAAAAAAAAAATAATTAAAAATATAAAATTTAGATGTTTCAAATAGAAGAAAATATAGAAAACTCAATAGGAAAAATAACATTAGAAAATAATAATTTATCAACAAAATTATTTTTAGCGGAGCAAGAATTATCAAAAAAATCAACAACAATATCATTATTAAAAAAGAAGTTAATCAATTCAAAAAATAAATTTTACAAGGATGAAGAAGAATATTATATAATAGAGCCAAGTGAGGCTTTAATAAAATTAAATGATGAATTATATTTATATAAAGAAATATATTCAAAATTAATATCAAGTTTAAAAAAAAGTCAAAAATCAATATCAAAATATGAAGTAATGGTATCAAATTTACAAAATGAATTAATAAAAATAAAAAATAAATATAGATTAAGTATTTTAAGTGCAAATAGAGATAAAGAAAATTATTTAAGTATATTAAGTCAAAATACAAGAAATGCAACAACAGAAAATTCAAAGAAAATAAATAGTCAAAATTTACCAATAAATAATAATTATAATACTTTAAATTTATTACCTTCAGATAATTTTAAATTAAAAAGTAAATTTAATATATTAGAAGATAAAAGATTTTATGCTAATGTTCATTCATTAGATGAATTTGGTGAAATTTTAAAAAGTGTAGGATTAACTAAAATTGAATTTCAAAAAATGACAAAATTAAAAACGTTTTGTAAATTAACTGATGCTATTGAAATGATTTTTGGTTTTTTAGTTGATAAAAATTCTACTATTAAAATATTACAAAATGAAAATGAAAATTTAACTAATAAAAATTTTATTCTTAATAAAGAAAATATGACTTTAACTTTTGAAATTAAAAAATTAAAAAATGAATTAAATATTAAAAACAATGAAAATGATTTTGAAACTTTATCAAATAATATTAGTCAAATTACTATTAATAGAGAAAAAAATTTTGATGCTTTAATTAATTATCAAAAATTATTAGAAAAACAAAAAGAAGATGATGAATTACAAAAAAATATTGATGAATTAAATTTATCTTGTTCTAGTAAAATGAATAATGAATCTTCTGATAATTATGAAGAGATTATTAAAAGATATATTATGGAAAGTACTTCTTTAAAATTTGATCAATTCAAAAAAAAAGATTAATTCAATTTTTTTTATTTATATTTGTTTATTATTTATTATTCTTTTTTCATTTTATTTTGAAAAAAAATATTAAAAAAAACTCATTTAATTAAATTTGGAAAATAGATTAATATTTTAAAATTGAATATGAAAAAAACTTTTTTTTATTTATATTGTAAATTTAATCACATGAATTATTTTGATTTATAGGAATATCAACATTTTCAATATCATTATTTGAATTATTTCTAAAAGTGTTTTTTTTATTAAAAAGTAATTCTCTTTTAAAATGAGATTTATTTTTCATTGTTTTATTTAATTGTTTGTCATCATTATAAAAATCATAATTTTTTTTATTTTCTTTTCCATAATTAATTTCACTTTTATTCAAATACCCATTATAATTATTAGAATAAGTAATATTATTTGGTTTTATATTACTATTAATTATATTATTATTATTATTATTATTATTTATAATAATATTACTATTATTAATATATTCTTTTTTTCTTATTGAATAAGTTTTTTTATTTTTAATTTTATTTTCTTCATCTCCAATTCTTTTTTGAATTTTTATTCTTTCTAAAAAAGAATTATATTCATTATAAAAATCAGGAAAATTAACAGTATCAATTTTTTTATTAAATTTCATCATATTTTTTTCAATAAACTCCTTATTTTTTTCAATAAAATTAATAGAGTCTACCCTAATATTATTTAAATTACTATTATAATAATTATTTAAAAAATTAGAAATATTAAAATGCATTTGAATATATTCAGATAATAAATAAATAATATCTTTTTGATAATTAGATATGACTTTTAAATTTTGTTCATATTTTTGAGATAAATTATTAAAATCATTTTTTATTTTAAAATTTTGTTGGAAAGATTCAGCATAAATTTTATAATTAACAGAAATTTTATCTAATTGTTTTAAAATTTCTTTTTTTTCTTCTTGATAATTTATCTCCATTTTATTATATTTATTTGTAATTTCTGTTATTTTATTACTTGCTTGAATTATTAAAATTCTTAATTTAGAATTTTTTACTCTTAAATTTTCATATGTGTCATTTTCATTTTCTAATAACATTTTTATATCTATTTCATTTATATTATTTATGTTGTTGTTATTATTTTCTGTTATTTTACATTCTTTTATTTTTGGGGTTAATAATTTAGTCTGAGATATGGATTTTGGAATTTTATTTGAATAAACTCTTTTGTGGTAGGAATTTTTTTTCATTGTTTTTCTTTATTTTTTAAAACAATTAAAATTATTTTATTTTTTTTGTTCTCATATAAATAATTTTTATATTTAAAAATCATATTATATTAGCAAAAAAAATATCTTTCATTTTTTCCACTTTCTAATATCTAAAATAATTCACCCAACAAAAAAAATAAAAAAATAATTGGTCTTCCTTTAAAACTCGATTTGAAAAATTTCAATTTCTTGACATTTATAATATCCTTCATTTTTATCCCCTGGGAAAATTTTATAAGCATCAACATAAGACTTACTTTGATTATAAATATAACATTCCTTCATTTTTTTATCACTTCTAAATCTAATAACATCGTTATGAGGACCACATTCAGAATAACAATAAATTCCATTATTAGAATTACTATTTAAAATACTTTTAGTATTATTAGTTAAAGAAAAAATAAACATATTTGGATCTCTTTTCCAACTGCTTTTTGAATCCCATGCTAAAGGAGAATATGAACCTAAAATATTTTCATTTTCTAATTTTATTAAAGTTATTGTTGGTCCTTTATTATCACATAATTTATGAAATTTTGAAAATTCTATCCCATCTCTACTCATTCTATATAATAATTCAAATTTTATTGTTTCTTTTGGATTTATCCAATTATTTAACGTTGTTTTATAGGATGGGTTTATTTTCAATATTTTACTTTTTATATTTTCTAATTGAGAATTTTCTTTTATAATATTTTGGTCTTTTGATTTTGAATTTTCTTGTTTTAATTCTTTTTCTATTTTATTTAGTTTTTCTATTAATTTTATATTTTCTTTTTTAAATTCTGAAACTTCTATTTCTAATGAGTTTATTTTCTGTTTTAAATTTGAATTTTCTTTTTCTAAATTATTGATTTTTTCATCTATGTTTTCTTCTATTTTTATATTATTTGATTTTAATTCTTTTATTTCTTCATTTAAATTTGAAATTACTGAAATTAATTCATTAATTTTTTCTTTATCACTTTTTATTTTTTCAATTAGCTCAAAAGTAATTTCTTTTATTTTTAAATTATCAACTGGAATAAAAAGTAAAATTTGATTTGTTTCTTCAATGATTTTACTTTGATTTTTATTTAGATTATATATTAATTCATCATATATTTCATCAATTGAATCATAAATTACAAAAAATTTATTTTTTTTTAATTCATCCAATGACAATGTTTTTTCATAAAGTTTAATCAAAATATCATCTTCAAAAGAAGCAGTTATTTTAATTGAAGTAGTTAAATTTGTAAATATTATATTAACAGAATGATTTTTATCTGATTGTATTTGAAATGAATTTTCTGATTTACATTCTTCTTTTATTTGAGGAGATTCCATTTTTTCCATTTTTTTTTTAGAGTTAGTTTAATTCACAATATTTAAGAAAAAAAATTATCTATTTTAGAATAAATTTATTTAATGAATAAAAAATTTTTTTGAAAAAATTACTTTTGTATTTTTATTGGGTATTGTATTTATTTTTTTTAGAAAATTTTTTTATTTTTTATTTCTTTATTTACCATGTAAAAATATAAAAAGATTAATTAATAATAATATATATATATGATAGTATTATTTACTTTTTATTAATATTTAAATCATCAAAATATTTGATTAATATTTTTTCCATTTGAATTTCTTCACAAGATAATCCAGCATCAATTAGTTTCTTATTTAAAACATTTAAAAAATTAGGATAAGTAAGAATAAAATTTACTCCAGTAATTGGATTTAAATCTAGATTTTTACATAAAACTAAAATAAAATGCTTTAAAATTGATTCTATTTCATTCATATAAACCGTATAATTACTTTTTAAAATTTCAGAATTAATACTTGAAAACATTTCTTCAGAAGATAATTTATCTTCAATATACTCTTCAAAAGCTTTTATATTAACTTGATTATTTAATTTAGGATTAAAAATTGAATGAAGTAATTTTTCAGTTGAATTTTTATAAAATTTTTTATATATTTCTGAAAATGAGTCATTAAAAATAATATTTTTTCTTAAATTTATTATTAAATTCGAAATAATTTCATTTGAATTTTTATTATAATCATCACGAAAAATATCATATATTCCATAATAAGTTTTAAAAAAATTTATAAGATTTAAACTATTTTCAACAACTTCAAAATTATTTTTAATTAAATTAGTTACTTCATCAAATTTTTTTTCATTTAATAAATATCTTATTTTTTTTCTAATTTCAATTTTTAAATTATTCATAAATTTCCCTTTTTTTCCATAAGCAATATTTTTCATTTCATTATAAGATTCAGAATAAGCATTATATAACATATAATCACAAATTAATAAATCTAATTGAGAATTATTATCAAAGAACAATTCATTTTCATTTTTATTATTAATATCAACTTTAATAATAGAATCATAATAATTATTCAAAAAGTCATCTAAATATTTTTGATAATTAAAACAAAAAGGATAACTTTGAAAATTATTATTCAATTGAATATTAAAATATCCACACTTACATAATAATATTCCAGGATATAATTCTTCATCTTTTCCAAAAGTATAATTTAATTTTATTTTTTGTTCTCCATTTTTAATAAAAATAATACATTTATCTATTTTATTTATTAAACAACCAACAATATCATTTCTATTATATTCTTGAGTTAATCTCATAACTCGCTCATTATATATTATTTTTCCTGAATTTTTATAACAGATGAATAAATCTTTATTTTCATGTGATTTAGATAATCCAAAAGAAAAATCATCTTCTTTAAATAAAGATATTAAATAACATTCAAAATAAAATATTAAATTTTCTTTTGGAATTGGCTTTACTGAAAATATTGATTCCATTTTATTTAAATTAAATGTTTTTTTACTTACTTTTTGAAACGAAAAGTATTTTATTTTTGAATTTTTTTGCTTGAAAAATTTATATAATATTTCATAAAAAGAATTATAGCTTAAATTGTCAGTTTTTGTATATAATTTTTTTATGTTATCATATAATTTTTTTAATTTTTCATTATTTTCCTCATTAAAAAAAAAAATTTTTCCTATTTCATTAATTGGAATTATATTTATTAAATATTTTTCTATAAAATTAATTAAGATTTTTTCTTTTTCTTCTATTTCATTCAAATAAAAATTTTTAATTAGATTTGATAATAATAATAAACTAAATGAAGGAATTGTTTGAAAAAATATTTTATTGTCATCATTATTTATTATTTTTAAAATAATAATTTCTAAAAGTTCTGAAAAAAAATTTTTCTTGTTTTGAAAATTAAAATCAATTGAAGTATTTAAAATTTTAATAACAAAAAGAATATTTTTTACACCAATATTTTGTAAATTATGAATTTTTCCTATAAACATTTGTTTTTCATTTTCATTTTTTGAAATATAATCAAAATAATTTAATAATTTTTCTCCGTTTTCGTCATTGAAAATTTCTTCTAATTCTTTTTGCATTTTATTAAAATAATAAATAAATTGTAATAAAAATTATCTTTTTATTCTTTTGAGAATTAATCTTTATCAAAAATAGTTTTTTTATAAATTTAAACTTTGGTTAACTAATATTTTTGAAATCAAATATAAAAATTACCTTAATCTTTTTTCATAAATTTTAAAGTAGTCTTTAATTGAAATAAATATAATTAATTTTAATAATAAAAATTTTAATAAATAAATTAAAAAAATATCAAATTATTTATCTTTTAAAAAAAAAAACTGAAAAAAAAACTGAAAAAAAAAAAATGGTAAAAAAATTTTTTTTTATTTCTTTTTTAATTTGATAGTCAAAAAATGAAGATTTACAAAAATTATTATTATCAAAAGATGAAGAAATAAACAAATTAAATGATCAATTAACTTTAAAAAAGAAAGAAATAGAAGATTTAAAAAAAAAACTTGATGATAAAACTCCGATTGAAATAAAAGAGAAAGAAAAAGAATTAGAAGAAAAATATAAATTAGAATTTGATCAAATGAAGAAAAAAAATATTGATTTAGAATCAAAAATTTATAATTTAAATGATAAAATAAATAAACTTGAAAAAGAAATAAATAAAAAAAATGAAAGATTAAAAGAATTAGGAGATGAAGTTAATGAAGAAAAATTTGAAGAAAAAGAAAATGTAGACAATAATATATTAGACAATTTAAATAAAGAAAATAATTTAAATGAGAATTTAATTGATAAAAATCTTTACAATAAACTTTATAATGATTATTTACAATTAAAAGAAAAATTTGAACAACATAAATTAGAAAAAATTTCTGAAATTGAAGAAATCAAAATAAATCATTTACAAAATTTAGAAGAAGAAAAAAATGAATTAATGATTGATTTCAGGAAAAAAGAGTTAAATTATAATAAAGAAAATGAAGAAAAAAAAAAATTAATAAGTGATAAAAATTTAAAAATATCAGAATTAGAAAAACAAATAAAACAATTAAATAATAGTTTATTAATATCAAATAAAAAAATAAATCAATATGAAAATATAATAATAAAACAAGAAGATATTTTAGAAAAACTAAGAGAAAAAAATTCAAAAAATGAAAATTTAATTCGTTTAAAAATTAATGAAATAGAACAAAAAGAAACATATATAAATCAATTAAAAAATAATATAAAAGAAGAAAAACTTCAAATGGAAAATTTAAAAAATTTTTATCAAGAAAAAGAAACAGGAGAAATTTTAAGATTAAAATCAGAAATAATAACTTTAAAAAGTACAATTGAAGTAAAAAATGAAAGAATAAAAACATTATTAAAATCACATAAAATTTTACAAGAAAAATATTTAAAATTGGGTTCTGAAAAAAGATTAAAACCTCAAAGAGATTTATTAGAACAAGCAAAAGAAATGAGATTAAAAAAAAAAGAAAGAGATATTAGTTATATGTTAAATTTAAATAAAAAAAAAAAAAAAATTAATTTAAATGATAAAAGTGAAGATTCTATTTTACCTCCTATTAATAATACACAAAATTTTTTAACTGCAAATTCTGATGTTGTTATTAATGAAGTCAATGATGATGAATATAATAATAATAATAATAATAATAATAATGATAATGATAATAATGATAATGATAATAATGATAATGATAATAATAATTATGATAATAATAATAATGATGATATTAATAATGATGATAATAATAATAATGATGAAAACAATAATAATGATTTAGAAGAAAAAAATATTCATGAAAATAATATTGGTGATAACAATGAAAATAATGATAATTTCGGTAAAGATGATAAAAATGATAATAATGATATTAATGATGAAGTAGAAAAAAAAAATGAGGAAATGAAAAATAATAATGAGAATGTTGAAAATGATTTGGATCAAGTCAAAGATGTAATTAATGATGAAAATTAAGTATATAATTATTGTTTTAATAAAATATTTTGAGTTAAAAAAACTTAAAATTAAATTTGTTTTTTTATATTAAAATTATTTTGATATATTATTATAAGTTTAACATCAATAATCAAATGATATTCATATTTAAACGTTTAAAACATAAAAAATAAAAAATCAAAAAAAATTTTAAAAAAAAAAAAAAACTCCCTATAAATTTTAAAATTACTAAACAGGAAAAACGTAAAAAAAATATAAAACAGATAACATATGAAATTAAAAAATCTTTAATAATATATTTTTTATTTTTCCAGTTCGAACGAGAACTACAAATGCCAAACATAGCAATAGAAAAGACTAAATCAAAGTAAAATTTTGAAAAGAAAAATGTTAGAATAAAGTATAAAAGACTATCCAAAATCATACATAACATTATATTAAAAGAAAAATCAAAATTTTGTTCCTAAATAGTTAGATATTTCCTTTAATTTTCTGAATATAAAACATTTATTACATAAAATAATCTTTTAATTCCATCATTAATTTTATTTCATTTATAAATTTTATTTTTTTTAATCCAATTATTTATTTGAATTCTAAAAAGAAATTTAAATAGTATCACTCTTAAAATCTGATACTAATTTATTAATTAAATTTGGAGGAAAAAAAATTTAAAAAGAAGAAGATAAAGTTCTCCTTAAATAATAAAATCAATATATTTATAAATTTCATTTAAACGTTTAATATCTTTTACTTAATCAATTATTACATTATAATAATAACTTCTGATTTTTCTAATCACCTTTGATTTTGTAATATAAATTTATATTATTAACTCTCATTTTTTAATTAATATTATTTATAATGATTAACTTTAATTAATTATCATTTATGTATTATATTTTAATTTACTGATAAAAGAAATATATAAGAAAAATAAATAAATAATCACTTATTAAAGGTCTTTTATTATTGTCTATAATAAAAAATAATTTTAATATGAGAATAAAAAATTAATGAATAAATATATAATTGTTTATTTATATATTCTAATTGTAAAAGATTTTTTTGAATAAATCAATTATTATTCAAAAAAAGGAAAAATAAATTTTCCAAAAACAAGGAAAAATCTAAATATAATAAAGTTGCATACTATTAGCTTTTTTCTTAAATCCAAATCGTTCGTAAAGAGGAATCAAACTATCTTCACAATCAAGAATGATTTTATAGCAATTATTTTCAAGGCAATAATTTTTAGCAACATTCATTAATTTTTTTCCTAATTTGAGTCCTCTAAAATTTTTATCAACAACAAAATCTTCAATGTGTCCAACTTGATTAATTCCATGAATAAATTTCATTTCAATGAAAACTGTAATAGTTCCAATTATTTTACTTTCAGCTTTTGATTCAATAACAAAAATTTGTTCAACGTTTCTTCTATTGATTAAATCTAATCTTTCTTTAAAAGCTTCTTCAGTTGGTTTTTCTGCAGATGTTAATTGAGATAATAATTCAAAATATCCTTTGTTTATATCTTTTTCATCTAATTTTCGAAGGATTAAATTGTCATTTATATTTTCATTTTTGAATATTTCAATGTACTTTTGTTCCATTTAATAATAACAATTTATTTAATTTTACTATTTATAGCAATTTTTAATGATTTTTTTAATTTGAAAAAATAATATTTCTTTAAATTTATTCAATTTTAGTTAAATTGGGTTTTTATTAAGACCTTTTTTGGTTTTTTTTTTTGTTATTATTGGATTAATTGATTTATATTTTTTTCAAATGAAAAACAAGTTAAAAATGTTTTTAATAAAAAAATCTCCTTTGTTTTTATCTTATTAAATGTTAATTCAGGGTCTTTTTTGTCAAATAAATAAATTAAGATATTTTCACTTAAAAAGACCTTAAAAAAATAATCATTAAAATATGAAATAAAATACTAATAGAAATAAACGTATTAATATATTATTTTTAATTCTCTAAATGACCATAAAACAAAAAAAAAAATTAATAAAAAAAATTAAAATTTCATTTAATTAATTTATATTCCAAAAAAAAAACATTTTTTACGAATTAGCAATAAAAAATTCTTCTTTCTTCATTTTTCCTTTTCCTTTATTCCTAGTTTTAACGATCATTTCATTTTTCATAATATTTTGTTCATTTAACTGATATAATTTATGAATATCATATAAATCAACAACACAACATTTTTCATTTCTATGAAAGCTTTTAATGCATTCTCTACAAAAATTATTTTCATGAAAAGAGCAATAATAATGTTTTTGTTTTTCAGGATGTTGATTACAAGAAGAAGAAAAAGAAATATCAGAAGAAGGATCAATTAATAACATAATAACAGGATCATTTTTAACAATTTCTCCGAAAATAGATAAATTTAAAGGTAGAGTTTCAACATTATCTAAATTTTTTACTAATTTTCTACAATAAGGACATCTTATATGATTATTATGATAATATTTCATTAAACATGATGTACAAAATGTATGTCCACAATTTACTAATATTCGAGGTATTTTATCTCCTACATTATATTTTTGATGACATATTCCACATAAATCTAATTTTCGACCTGCATAATCAAATATTAATTTTGGCACTTCCTTTCCTTTTTCATTAATGGATTTTGAATCCATTTTTTTATGTTTTTTATATATTTTTTTTTTTAATTTTTTTTTTATTTTCTTTAATTTTTAAAATGAGTAATCATAATTTTTTGGTTTTGATAAAATTAAGAATTTGTATATATATTTATTATATATAAAAATTATTTTGATTTTTCTACGATTTCAATAAAATAATTTTTAAATTATTTAAATTAAATTTTTTTAATCTATATCCATTGTAATATTCTTTGTTCTCAATTTACCTTTTAATATTTTTGATTTATTATTTATTTTATCTTTGGATTCTTTCATTTTTGTTTTATGTTGTTTTGATCTATAATGTTGTTTTAAAAATTTTTCAGACACAAAATATTTAGAACAAAAAATACAAAAAAATTCAGGTTCATCTTTACTTTCCTTTTTTTTGACTATAATTTTTTTATTAGAATCTTCTTTTTTTCCTTTTCTTAAAATTTCAATTGTTTCAGTTTCAGGTTTAGGAATTCTTCTTAACAAAACTTTTTTACCCATTTTTTTTATAGGAATAAATAAGTAATTATTATTTTAAATAAAAGAAATGAAGCAGTAAAAAATTAAATTTTTACAAAATTATAAAAAACACATTTTTTTAATTATTAAAACTATAATGAATAAAAATGCTAAACTAATTTTGTTTAAAGAAAACGAAGAAACAACAACTTTTGCAAATTTAAATAATTTTTCTCCTGCAATAGAAGATAAAGGAATAAAATATAAGAATGAATTAACTTTTAATTTAATGGAATTAATAACAAAAATGAAAAATAATAAATCTCTAAATAAAAATATTATTAATTCTGAATTATTGATAAATGTATCATTAATATTAAATCTTTGTAAAGAAAAAAACACTCCTTTAGAATTGCAAAAAACAGGAAATGAAAATAAAGTATATTCTTTTTATTTTCCTTTAAAAAAAATATCAATAGATAATAAAATTTATAATGGAGGATTAGAGAAATTAAATAGAGGAATAATAATAGATTATCAAGAAAATGAAAATAATTCTCAAAATGAAACAAAAGATTTTTCTTTTGATAATAATTCAAACAAAAGTTTATCAAATGAAAATTTATCAGATATAAATTCAAATGATAATGAAATTTATTTTTATGAATGTCCTATTTTATCAGATGAAAAAGAAAATTCAAAAGATTATTTACATTTATTTGATGAAATAATGAAAATTGAAGATGAAGAAAATAAATATTATAATAGTCTTTCCTTAAATAATACTTTCAATTTTTATATTGAAAATTCTCCTAATCAAAGTAATATTAATTTGTCTAATTATCAAAAGAAAAAACAAAATTTAATTTTAAATTATTTAAGTCCGAATTCTTATAATAATTTTATTAAATCTATGAATAAAGATTATGTTCAAATAATGTTATTTCATTATTTAAATATAAAGAAATTAATTAACTCAACTGAAAATTATGTATTTGATGAAAGTTTTAAATTCAATTATTTTATTACTTTAATCAAAAAATTTTTATTAGAAAATAATATAAATGATATAAGTGTTTATAATGATATAATTAAATATCTTCTTTTTCAAAATAAAATTGTTTCTTTTGAAGAATTTTTATCATGTTTTGATTCTTTCCTTTCTTTGTCAAAAACGAGAAACAGAGAAAAATATTGCTTTTTATTTAATATAATTAAAAAATCAAAAGACCAAAAATATTATACAAAAAAAGATATTGAAATATTTTTTAAATTAATTTCAGCTTCTAAAATATATGAAGAAGAGTTTTCAGAAGATATAATAGAAAGATTAATTAATAGATATAAAGCTATATATAAAAATGATATAATTAATGGAAAATATAATATAAGGAAATTAAACATAACTTTAGAAACATTTTTTGAAGACTATTTTTAAAATAAAAAATCCCTATTTATTAATATAATATTTAATAAAATGATACACTTATATATCTCTAAAAAAACAAAAAAAAAAAACTTTAAAAAAAATTAAAAAAAAATAAAAAAAAGATATTAAACAAAGATTAATCCCCTAAAGTCATATAACAACTAAATCTTTTTCCAATCATAACTGAACTAATTCCTATATATTTCATATTAGGATCTAAAATATCTTTTCTTTTCAATCCACTTTTATTTCCCGTATCATCAACAATCATTAAAATAAAACTAGTTTCAGCATCTTTAATAATATCTCTCCAATAAGTTCTAATAGAAACATTATAATTTTGAATAATTTCATCAACTTTTTCTTTAAAATAATTTTTATCAATAATATCTTCTTCCCTATTAGGAACAGGAATACTCATTTTTGATTTATATATTAATTTATTCATTGGATTGATGTCATTTAAATATTTTATTGCTTCTTCAAAAGCAGGTTTCCCTTTTGATAAAGCAACTTTTACATTTGATTTATATATTAATCTATTATGTTTATCATATGTTATATTTGATATTCCTTCTTCTATTTTTGGAATAAAACTCTTTGGATTTGTTCTCACTATATTTATATTCTCATATATATATCTACTAAAATCATCATTAGGAATTTCATTTTCTTCTTGAAAATTTAAAGATGAAATATTATTAATTATAGTTTTTGAGTTATTATTTATTTTTTCTAAAATGTATATATTTGTATCATTTGAATCTTGGTTTCCATACATGTTTTTCACTTGAGTTTGATTTTGATTATTTGGGTCATTTTTTTTTTTAATTTTCCCTTTTGATTCTATTTCATCTTCATTATTTATTTTTGGTTGAATACACTTACATCCCATTTATTTTTTTTTTAATTTATATTATTTTTCTTAGTAATTATAATAAAAATAATTATTTTTAATTATTTTGATTAAATTTATAATGACATTTTACACATTCATAGTAGACTGTTGAACCTTCATCAGCTCCTCTTGTTTGAATAGTATAATAATACATTTGATTATAATTACATTTTGGACATTTTTCATTTATTATTGTTCTTTCATTTTTTTGTTCTGTTCTTAATTTATCTTCTTTATTTTTTAATTTATTAACCCAAATTTTACTAAATTCATATTTTTCTTCTGTTTCAATCACATGATTTTTTATATTATCTAATGAAGTTTCTCCTCCACATTTTTGGCATTTAACATTATTATTATTTATTATTTCAAAATCTAATAAATCTCCACAATCAATGCAAAAATTAGGTGGTCTATAAAATAAATCATTAAAATCATTTTTATGCTCAAACATTAAAAAGATAAATAAAATAAAAATTATCTTGTAAAGAAAAAAATAAATAAAAAAATCAAGTTTATATTCATAATCTAAAAATGGGATGTTTTTCAAATACAAATAAGAAAAAAAACAATCTTTTCACAAATGAAAACATACCATTAACAGAAAGACGTGAAAATATAAATATAGAAAAACCAATTTTAGAAAGAAAAAACACAGATACAAAACCAAAAAATTATAGTAAATTGGGTTCATTAAGATTTAATTCAAGATCATATGTAAATCCAAGAGTTCCAAAAATTTTTTTTGATAAAAATGAAGAACAAAAATCATCATATACAAATCAAAATAATCATTTAATGCATTTAGTAAATACTTTAAATAGAAATGTAAATATAAAAGAAAAAGATAATTATGATAATATAAGAGAATATATAAATTGGACTTTATCAAAAAACATAAATGGAGAAAATTTATGGATAAATAATGGTAAAATAACATTATCAAAAAATGAAGTTGAAAAAATAATAAATTTACCAGAAGAAAAAATTAAAAAAGAATCTTTTTTAAATCGAAGAATTTGGGTAAGTAATTATATTCAACAAGTTATTTCAGATCAAATTGTAGATAATCCTGTTTTAGTGGTTTCAAGAAATAATATTTTAGAAGATTCTCTAAATCAATTTAAAACAAATAAAGATATAAATTTAAAAAGACCATTACATGTTTTTTTCCTTGATGAAGATGCAAATGATATTGGAGGAATTTATAGAGAATGGTTTTCTTGTGTTTTTAAAGAATTTTTTTCCGGAAAATTATTTAAAGAAAATAATTTCGAAAGTTTAGGTAGAAATACTATAATAATTAATGATGATTTTATTTGTACTAAAGAACATTTAGAATATTATGAATTATTTGGAAAATTAGTTGCTAAAAGTTTAGTTGATAGAGTTATTTTAAATGAAAATTTAAATTATATTTTATTAAAACAATTAATGCATTTAAAAATTGAAGTCGAAGATATTAAATATATTGATATGGATTATTATATTTCATTCAAAGAATTAATTAAAGCTGAAAATATAGAACAAAGTGATAATTTGACTTTTTGTTGGATGTTAAAAAATAATATAACTGATGAGTTAGATGAAATAGAATTAATACCAAATGGTAAAAAAACATATATAAATAATAATAATAAATTTTTTTTCCTTGAAAAAGTAGTAGAATATTATACATATTTACGACATAAAGATAAAATAGATTCAATTTTAAAAGGATTTAACTCTTTAATTCCGTCAGATAAACTAAATATATTTTCAGTGGAAGAATTTGATTTATTATTAAGTGGTCAAATTAAAATAGATATAAATGATTGGAAAAATAATACAGAATATATTGGTTATTCTCCTAATGATAATACAATAAAATGGTTTTGGGATTCTTTATTAAATTTAAAGCCTTTTGAATTAAAAACTTTCTTTACTTTTTGTACTGGAATGACAAGAGCTCCTTTAAATGGTTTTAGAGTTTTACAAAGTTCAAGAAATCAAATTGTTAAATTTTGCATTGAAAAAGTTCATAATAATAAAGCATTAATTCAAGCTAAAACTTGCTTTAATAAAGTTATGTTACCTTGTTATGAAAGTTATGAAAAGATGAAAGAAAATATTTATATGATTGTTAATAATGATACTAATTTTTTGGGAAGAGAATAATTATTTTTTATTTATATATATTTTTTTTTACCAATTTTGTATTTAAATTCAATGGTTGTCGTTAAAATTAGTTTTAAAGCTAAAGAATTTTTTTTTTGAATTTCGTTAAATGTTTTTTTATTATATTAATTAATTAATGTATTTATTTTCAGAAAATGAAATTATAATCAAAATATATAATATTTATTTATAATAAATAATGAATAAATTAAACATAACATTAATTAAATTTTAAATTATATTTAATTTAATTTGAAAAAAAAATAAATTTTATATCCAAAGTGATGTACATGCATATTAAAATATTAAAACCAAAAAAAAACCTGTTAAAAAAAACAATTACCAAAAAAAAAAATTCTAAAAAAATAAATAAAATAATCATATCTTAACCCCCCAAAAATTTTTTAGAAAAGGGAAAAAAAACTAATTAAAAACCCAAAAAAAAAAAATAAACTCAAAAAAAACCATTTCAAAAAGGAAAAAAATAAAATAAATTCCAAATAAAAAAATGTCAACTCCAGAAATTCAAAATTTTGAAAATCCTGAACTTTTGCTCTATTTCAAAATAGGATGTATAATAATAATAATAACGGTTACTTTAATATTTGGTTTAATGCCCTTATTTTACAACATCAGTAGAAGTTCAAAATTTCTAGGAATTGCAAATGCATTTTCAGGAGGATTATTTATGGGAATAGGATTATTTCATTTATTACCAGAAGCTCAAGAAAATTTTGATTCATATTATTCAAATCCAGAATTTCAAGGTTCTTTTTTTTCAAGTCAACCTTTATCATATTATATAGCTTTTATTTCATATTCACTTATTTTATTTTTAGAAAAAGTTGCTTTTAATTCTCATTCTTTAACTGCACATACTCATGGTGAAGAAGGTATTCATATTCATCATGATGATTTACATGAACCACTTTTAAATCATTATGATGATGATTTAGAATCAAATAAAAAAAAAAGAGATATTGCTGAAGAATTTTTTAAACCACAAAATCCTTTTGATAAAAATAATAATGTTTATCATGATTGTACTAATTTAAAAAATCCTACTAATAAAAGCTCCGACAATGCTAATATTCATGGACAAAGAAATAATTTAATTATTGAAGAAAAAGATGATTCTGATGAAGATGAAAATACTATTAAAAATGTGCTTAGTTCAAAAGGACAATTTGCTTCTTTTTTACAAACAAGAAATATAATGGAGAATAAAAAAACAGATAAGAAATTAGATAAAAGTTTATATGCAGCAACAAAAATAATAGAAAGAGCTACAAATCCTCAAAAATATGATAATTACAAATTTAACGAA
>JAEEGK010006207.1_pt1 | contig 28802 bp, 21 predicted proteins | sample 8958771 | NCBI WGS metagenome assembly JAEEGK01 (sample SAMN16246547, study PRJNA631951) | gut metagenome | biome: gut microbiome; feature: rumen; material: SC-attached | host: Bos | place: Iran: Karaj | collected 2018-10 | reverse complement strand
CCGCACGACGCAGGTGGAAGCGCCGCTCTACCTGGCGGGCATCCTGCAGGAGTACATCGCCTACGGCGCCGACGAAAAGCAGGTCTGGCAGAAGTACGGCGGGGTCGTCCGCGGCATCCTCGAAAGCTACCTCCCGGGCGAGCGCGCGGAAGTGGCGATGCAGCCCAACGGCCTGCTGTGGGCGCAGAAGGACGGCGTCGCCCTGAGCTGGATGAACGCCTACATCGACGGCCGTGCCGTCACCGAGCGCGCCGGCTACCAGGTGGAGACCAACGCCTTCTGGTACAACTCCATCTGCTTCGCGATCGAGATGGAGTCCAAGTACGGACCCAGGAAGAACTCCTTCGTGACCAAGTGGGAGGCCATCCGCGACCTGGTCCGGCGCAACTACCAGCCCACCTTCTGGAACCCGCAGCGCGGCTGCCTGGCTGACTACGTGGACAACTACGGACAGAACATGGACATCCGTCCGAACCAGATCTACGCCATCAGCGTGAAATATTCCCCGCTGGACGAGGAACTCGCCCCGTCTGTCCTCCGCGTGGTGGACAACGAGCTGGTCACTTCCCGGGGCATCCGCTCCCTGTCCCCGCGCGACGCCAAGTACAAGGCCGTCTACGAGGGTTCCCAGCGGGAGCGTGACCTGGCCTACCACCAGGGCTGCACCCATCCGTTCCTGCTGGATCCCTACGTGGACGTCAGCTTCCGGGTCAAGGGCGCCGCTTTCTGGAAGCGGGCGGAATGGCTGATCGAAGGATTCTACGACGACCTCGGCAAGCACGGCGTCGGCGCCTTCTCCGAACTCTACGACGGAGACCCGCCCCACGAGCCGCACGGGGCCATCTCCTCGGCGCTCAGCACCGCCGCGCTGCTCGCCGTGGAGCATATGTTGGACAAATACAAGGAGGACCAGAAATGAAAGTATTGATGTTCGGCTGGGAGTTCCCTCCCCATATCGCCGGCGGTCTGGGCACCGCCTGCGAGGGCATCGTCAAGGGCCTTGCGCATAACGGCGTCGAGACGCTTTTCGTGATGCCTTCCGCCTCCGGCGACGAAGACCAGAGCTGCGCCACGATCCTCAATGCGAGCGACGTCGCGGTGCAGCACGTCAGCGACACCGTCGAGGAATTCCTCGACAAGGTGAAGTTCATCAACGTGGACTCGAACATCGTCCCCTACGTCGATCCGGACGAGTATTTCGAGGCCATCGAGAAAATGAAGCGCGAGCAGGTGCACGAGACTACGGTGGGCTTCGGGCAGAAGTTCAAGTTCTCCGGGAAGTACGGCGCCAACCTCCTCGAGGAGGTATCGCGCTACGCCCAGGTGGGCGGCACCATCGCGATGCAGCACGCCGGCGAGTTCGACGTCATCCACGCCCACGACTGGCTGACCTACCTGGCGGGCATCGCCGCCAAGGAGCTGTCCGGCAAGCCGCTGGTCGTGCACGTCCACGCCACGTCCTTCGACCGCGGCACCGACGACATGGTCGATTCCCGCGTCTACGCCATCGAGAAGCGCGGCATGGAAGCCGCGGACCGCGTGGTGACGGTCAGCGACCTCACCCGCAACATCGTGATCAACAAATACGGCATCGACCCTGCCAAGGTCGTGACCGTCCACAACGCCGTGGATTTCAGCGGCCGGGAGAACCTCATGGTCGAGCGCGGCGTCAAGGACAAGGTCGTCACCTTCCTGGGCCGCATCACCTTCCAGAAGGGCCCCGAATACTTCATCGAGGCGGCGGCCAAGGTCCTCAAGCGGACGAAGAACGTCCGCTTCGTGATGGCCGGCAGCGGCGACATGATGCACCGCGCCATCCGCCAGGTGGCCCGGCTCGGCATCTCCGACCGTTTCCACTTCACGGGTTTCCTGCGCGGGCAGGAAGTGCAGAAGATGTTCGCCCTGTCGGACGTCTACATCATGCCTTCCGTGTCCGAGCCTTTCGGCATCTCCCCGCTCGAGGCGATGCGCTCCAACGTCCCGTCCATCATCTCCCGTCAGTCCGGTGCGGCCGAGGTGCTCAAGTATGCCCTCAAGGTCGATTTCTGGGACGTGGACGCGATGGCCGACGACATCTACGCCCTGCTGCAGTATCCGGCGCTGTCGGATTTCGCCAACCGGCAGGGATTCGACGAAGTCAACGCGCTCAAGTGGAACAACGCCACCGCGAAGCTCAAGAAAGTTTATGAATCTGTAGTCAACAAATAGTATGAAGAAGTCCATCTGCCTGTATTTCCAGGTCCACCAGCCGACCCGCCTGCGCCTTTACAGATTTTTCGATATCGGCAAAGACTCCCACTATTATGATGATTTCGCCAACCGCACGATCCTCAAGCGCGTCGCGCAGAAGTGCTATCTGCCGATGAACGAGCTGCTGCTCGAGGCGGTCACCAAGGGCAAGGGCAAATTCAAGCTGGCCTTCTCCATCTCCGGTTCGGTCCTGGAGCAGTTCGACCGCTACGCTCCCGAAGTCATCGAGAGCTTCCGCAAGCTGGCCGAGACCGGCTGCGTGGAGTTCCTCTGCGAGACATACAACCACTCCCTGGCCTCCCTGGCCTCCAAGCCGGAGTTCGCCCATCAGGTGCAGAAGCACAAGGCGGCCGTGGAGCAGTATTTCGGGCTCACGCCCACGACCTTCCGCAACACCGAGCTGGTCTATTCCGACAGCATCGGCGCGATGGTCCACGAACTCGGTTTCGACACGATGCTGACCGAGGGCGCCCGCCACATCATGGGCTGGAAGAGCCCGAACTATCTCTACAACAACGACTTCGATCCCGAGCTGAAGGTCCTGCTGCGCAACTACTCGCTCAGCGACGACATCGCCTTCCGCTTCTCCGACCGGGGCTGGGACGAGTGGCCGCTGACCGCGGAGAAATTCGTGGGCTGGCTCAAGGCCGCCGAGGGCGACATCGTCAACCTCTTCATGGACTACGAGACCTTCGGCGAACATCAGGGAGCCGAATGCGGCATCTTCGAGTTCATGCGCGCCCTGCCCGGCGCCGTGGCCCGCGAGAAGGACCTCGAATTCGTGACGCCCGCCGAGGCCGCCGGCAAGCTCAAGTCCGTCGGCGAGATCTCCGTGCCCCAGGCCATTTCCTGGGCCGACGAGGAGCGCGACACCTCCGCCTGGCTGGGCAACGAGCTCCAGCAGGACGCTTTCCAGAAGCTCTACGGCCTCCAGGAGAAGCTTTCCCTGCTCGACGACGCCACCCTGTGGAACGACTACGGACGCCTCCAGGAGAGCGACCACCTGTACTATATGTGCACGAAGTTCTTCTCCGACGGAGAGGTCCACAAACGCTTTAACCCGTATGATACGCCTTACGAGGCATTTATCAATTATATGAATGTGCTTAGCGACTTTATTATCAGAGTCAACAACGCTATAGCAGAAAAACAGTAGTGTATGATCAACAATATTGAAAACGCCGCGCCCGTGTGGAAAAGTGTGATGGTGACGCGGCATCTCCCGGAGGAGCTCTCGGGTCTGGAGACCCTGTGCAAGAACCTCTGGTGGTGCTGGAACGACAATGCCAAGGATCTGTTCCGCGCCGTGGATTATGAACTGTGGCACAAATCCGGCCACAACCCGATGGTTATTCTCGATAAGGTCAGCCTCAAGCGCTACAAGGAGCTCGCCAAGGACAAGGAGTTCCTTGCCCAGCTCGACGAGGTGATGGCCGACTTCAACAGCTATATGGCCGCCAAGGCCGAGCGCACCGAGCCTTCGGTCGGGTATTTCTGTATGGAATATGGCCTGGACACCTCCCTGATGGTGTATTCCGGCGGCCTGGGCATCCTGGCCGGCGACTACCTCAAGGAGACCAGCGACATGAACATCAACCTGGTGGCGGTCGGCCTGCTCTACCGTTACGGCTACTTCACCCAGCGGCTCACCCCGCAGGGCAACCAGGTGGCTGAATACAAGCCGCAGGACTTCCTCAAGATTCCGGCGGAGCCCGTCCTGGAAGAGAACGGCACCTGGAAGATCATCCAGATGCGCATGCCGGGCCGCACGCTGAGCGCCCGCATCTGGAAGGTGGCCGTCGGCCGCACCGACCTCTATCTGCTGGACACCGACTTCGAGGCCAACAGCCCCGAGGACCGTCAGATCACGCACCAGCTCTATGGTGGCGACTGGGAGAACCGCCTCAAGCAGGAGCTCCTGCTGGGCATCGGCGGCGTGCGCGCCCTGCGCGCGCTGGGCCTCCGTCCCACCATCTACCACTACAACGAAGGCCACGCCGCCTTCGCGGGTCTGGAGCGTCTGCGCGAGTGCATCCAGGACGAGCACATGTCCTTCGCCGAAGGCATGGAGCTCGTGCGCGCTTCCGGCCTCTACACGACCCACACGCCGGTCCCGGCCGGCCACGACGCCTTCACCGAGGAGATGCTGGGCAACTACATCGGCCACTATCCCGCCCGGATGGGCGTGGACTGGCGTACGATGATGAGCCTGGGCAAGATCGACGCCGACAACCACGACGAGAAGTTCTCGATGAGCCACCTGGCCGCCAACCTCTCGCAGAACGTCAACGGCGTGTCGATGCTCCACGGCAAGGTCAGCCAGGACATCTTCGCCGACATGTATCCGGGCTATCTGCCCGAAGAGCTTTATATCAGCTACGTCACCAACGGCGTCCACTACCCGACCTGGGCTTCCAAGTACTGGAAGGAGCTGCACGCCAAGGTGTTCGGTCCCGAGTTCAAGACGCACCACTACGACAGGAAGTGCTTCGAGGGCATCTATTCCGTCTCCGACGCCGAGATCTGGAATGTCCGCAAGACCCTCAAGAAGGAGCTGGTCCGCGCCATCCGCGAGCGGCTGTCCGACCCGGTGGTGAGCGCGCACTACACGCCGCGCCAGGTCGTCACGATCAAGGAGCGCCTGCGCGAGGACGTCCTCACGATCGGCTTCGCCCGCCGCTTCGCGACCTACAAGCGCGCGACGCTGCTCTTCAGCGACCTCGACCGGCTGGACGCGATCGTCAACGACCCCAAGCGTCCGGTGCAGTTCATCTTCGCCGGCAAGGCGCATCCCGCCGACGGCATGGGCCAGGACCTGATCAAGCAGATCGTCGAAATCTCCAAGCAGGACCGCTTCCTGGGCCGCATCATCTTCGTGCCGGGCTATGACATCACGCTCGCCAAGCGCCTCGTGCAGGGCGTGGACGTGTGGCTCAACAACCCGACGCGCCCGCTGGAGGCTTCCGGTACGTCCGGCGAGAAGGCCGCGATGAACGGCGTGATGCACTTCTCCGTGCTCGACGGCTGGTGGGTCGAGGGCTATAAGGAAGGCTGCGGCTGGGCGCTCCCGCTGGAGAGCACCTACGACGACGTCAACTACCAGAACGACCTCGACGCCGCCACGATCTACACGACCATCGAGAACGAGATTGCGACGACCTACTACGACATCGACGAGCGGCAGAAGCTCTCGCCGGTGTGGGTGGGCTATATCAAGAATACGATTGCGCAGGTGGCCTGCGACTTCACGACCAACCGGATGCTCGCGGACTACTGCCGGCAGTACTACGAGCCGCAGTACAAGCGCACGCTCGAGCTGTCCGCCGACGGCGGACGCATGGCGCGCGAGATCGCGGCCTGGAAGCAGATGGTGCTCGCGGAGTGGAACAACATCCGCATCGTGTCCTGCTCGCAGCCGGATGCGTCTTATGTGCTCTCGCAGAACAACATGCTCAAGAGCGAGGTGGTCCTCGACCTGGGCCGTCTCAAGCCGGAAGACGTCGGCGTGGAGATTCTCTTCACCACGCAGGACGCCAAGGGCGAGATGCATATCCAGGAGGTGGAGGAGCTGAAGATGGTCCGCTACGAGAATGGCGTCGCCACGTATGTGACGGAGGTGCTCCCGGAGCACACCGGTATGTATCAGGTGGCCAAGCGTATCTTCCCGAAGAACCCGCTGCTGCCGCACCGTCAGGATTTCCCGCTCGTTAAATGGCTGTAGTCGCTACCGGCTTTTTCGACGGCGTCCATCTGGGACACCGCCAGGTGATTCAGGCACTCGTCTCCTGCGCCCGTGAAAGGGGCGAGGAGGCGATTGCCGTTACTTTCGCGCAGCATCCGCGCACCGTCCTGGGACAGGACGCGCACGCGCTCCGGCTGCTGAATTCTCCGGAGGAGAAGGAAGCGCTGCTGCGCGCGCTTGGGGTGGACCGGGTGGAGACGCTGCCGTTCGACAAGGAGTTTGCCCGGCTCGGCGCCTGCGAATACATCCGCGACGTGCTGGTGGCCCGTTTCGGCGCCACGGCGCTCGTCCTCGGCTACGACAACCGCCTCGGCTCGGACTGCCTGACCCCCGACCGCATCAAGCCCCTGGCCGAATACTTCGGCCTCGAAGTCATCATCGTCCCGCCGGCGTTGCGCAGCAAGGGCGCTGCCCTTGCTGACGCCACGTATGAAAGTGATCCGGATGCGATCAGTTCGACGAAGATCCGGGAAGCGCTGGAGGGCGGCGACGTCGAGACGGCGCGGGCGATGCTGGGCTACTGGTACGGGCTGCGGGGCGTGGTCGTGGGCGGCAAGCACCTGGGACGCGAGATCGGGTATCCGACGGCGAACCTGCAGCTCTGCGACCCGATGAAGCTGGTCCCGCGGCGGGGCGTCTATCTGACCGAGATCGAAGTGCTCGGCGAGCGGCATTGGGGCATGACCAACGTGGACGACGTGCTGGAGACGTACATCTTCGATTTCAAGGGGGATGTCTATGGCACCGAACTCGTCGTGCGCTTCCGCCATTATCTGCGCGAGATGCGGGCGCTCGACACCCTGGAGGCGCTCCACACGCAGCTCGCCGCCGACGAGCGCGCCTGCCGCGCCCTGATCGCCAGGTCGGTCTGACCTGTCGGAATTGTCGGTTTTTATTCTTATCTTCGTCATCGCTTGTCTTAACCAATCAAGAGGATGAATCGTCCCCGTATGACGAAAACTTGCTCCCTGATGGCTGTGGCGCTTGGTGCGCTGCTGCTTTTTTCTTGCTCCAAAGAACCTGCGGCCCCTTCCGGCCATCCCATCGAGTTTTCGTTGGACGGGACGTCCACCAAGGGCCAGGCGGCGATTACGACCCTGGCGGCGCTCGCCGCGCAGGATTTCAGCGTGAGCGCCTGGTACGCGCCGAAAGGGGAGTCGTTCCACGACGAGGCCGGCGCGCATGCCGTCGCCTATATCAGCAACCACCGTTTCGGCTACATCAAGGCCAGCGGCGAGGACAACAGCTATGCCAACCACGCCTGGCAGGGCGTGAACCGCAGCGGCAACAATCTGTCCGCCCGCCCTGTCTACTGGCCGCTCGACGGCACCCTGAGCTTCTTCTGCTATGCGCCCTGCCGGGCGGACGCGGCGGCTGCGACGCCGCCCGTCCCGGACGAGCGCGACATCGTGCTGGAGGCGCCGGTGACGGACGCCGGGATTATTTCCCGCCTGCCGGACTATCTGCCCGGCTCGCCGCTGATCCGCGTCTCGCCGAAGCTCAGCGCGCCCGACCAGGTCGATTTCCTGGCCGCGCCGCCCCTGCTCGACAAACGCCGCACCGACGGCGCGTTCCCGCTGGACTTCAGCGAGCACCGGATGACGCGCGTCGAGTTCTTGTTCAACGAGACGGGTTTCGTCTATCCCACGGGCACCGTCCCGGAAGGGGAGGAAGTGGCCGTCCGCGTGACAAGCATCTCGCTCAAGAACGTCATCGGCTCGAAATATCTGTATTTCACGGAGACGCAGCCCTACCAGACCGGATGCGCCTGGAGCGGGGAAGTCTCTCCGGCGGACCCCGCGACGGCCGGCGCCGGTTTTCCGCGCGCGACCTACCGGATCGCGGGCGAGAACCGGGAGCTGAAGACCATCGCCCATTACAATGCGCGCTATGTGAACGTACCGGAGCGCAACGCCGCCAACGACAACCATCTCGCACTCCAGACGAACCAGGGCCTGCTTTTCCTGCTTCCGCAGAAGCTCCCGGACGACGCCGAACTGGAGGTCGTCTACGCGCTCGTCGAGCAGCACGGACTTCCCGTCGTCTCGGAGATCGTGACCTGCAGCCTGCCGCTGAGCTCGCTGGACACCTGGCCGGAAGGGAAGGTGGTCCGCTACAAGATCACGCTGAACGTCCCGGCCCGCGGCGTCTCGGACGTCGTGGCGCAGGCCTATGACTGGGACGATTCCGGCAACGACCACAACGAAGAACTGATGCCCCATGACTAAGCATAGCCTGTCTCTCCTCCTTTGCCCGTTCCTGGCGCTGGCGGCCTGCACCAAGCCGGCCGGCGAGACGCGCCTGGAATCGGCCGTGGAGATCACCACGGCCGTGGTTGGCGCGCCGGCGACGAAGGGCCCCCTGGTGGGCTACACCGAATCCTACGGCATCTTCGCCTGCCTGCACGAGGACGTGCCCGCGGCCTTCGAGCCCTTCAAACCCAGCACCTACAACGTGTATGCGCGGGGCGGGTCCTTCAACTATGTGGCCGACCCCGCCGACGGCACGCTGGAAGGCAGTGCCTCCGGCAAGTTCGTGCTGACCTCGCGGGGCGACGTGAACGAGTCGGCCGACCTGTACGCCTATGCTCCCTGGAAGCAGGAAGCTTATTTGAACGGGCCGACGCGGGTTCCTTTCACCGCCGGCGCGGACGTGATGTACGCCGTGCAGAACCTGCCCGGCTATGTCCCCGGCCCGGCGCCCGACAAGAAGAATACGGACCTGAATCCCGCGCTGGACACCCCGCCGCTGAAGGCGACCTTCTATTTCAAGCACGCGATGGCGCGGCTGGTCTTCAAGTTCACGCTGAAGAACGAGCCGACCCTGTATGACCTCACGCGCATCACGGTCCGGGACAACAATCCTGCGGGCGGCACGGCGAAGCTCTATGCCTCCGGCACGTTCAACGCCGTGACGGGCACGTTCAATCCGGACCTCGTGGAGACGGCGGAAAACGAGAGGGTGGTGACGGAGCATTACAGCGAGATCGTCTCGGAGACGACGCCGATGACGGTCTCGATGCTGATCGTCCCGACGCCCGTGTCGGTGGACGACGAGCTGAGCTTCATCTTCGAACTGGCGGGCGGCGAGACCTTCCTGCCCTTCGTCCTGAAGAAGGAGCACGTACGCCACAGCGACGACACCTACGGCTTCCGGGCCGGCTATACCTATACGTTCAATTTTACCGTGGACAATTACGTGTATTTCAACGGGTTCACCATCGACGAAACCTGGTCGCCCGCCGACACGGACCTGTTGCCGGAAGACATCTGATGCCTATGCGGACGGGATTTGCCAAATACTTGCTCGCGCCGGCAGCCGTGCTCCTGCTGGCCGGCTGCGTGCGCACGCCGCAGCCGGACGTGCAGCCGGAAGGCGCCCTGCGGGTCCGGATGGACACCAAGGCCCTGTCCGGCGGCGAGCGGACCTTCCGCGTCGCCCTGTTCACGGGCGAGCGGAACTACACCGGGCGCGAGGGCGCCTATTGCTCTTCGACCTATACCTATTCTGCCGGCGGCTACACCTGGCTGCAGCCCTGCCGGGTCAATGACGCGGGCGAGCCGCTGGATGCCGGCGGCAGCGTGGTCTCCGACCTCGCGCTCGCCGACCACGGCAGCGCCTACGGCCTGCGCTGGAACACCGGCGCAATGATGGAGGACCCCGCGCGGCCGGTCGAACTGGTGGCGCTGTCCCCGGCCCTGGCCGTGCACACTTCGGGCGCCAGCGACCAGTATGCCTACGTGGACTGGCACGTCGGCACGGAGCGCGTCGCGGACGCGATGTATGTCAGCGAATCCGTGCCCGGCAGCTTCTCCGGCTCCTGGATCGACCGGGAATATGTCTACGACTCCGACGCCTCGCTGTCGGGCAGCATGAAGGACCCGCGTGCGGCAGTCCGGGTCAAGATCGTCTGCGGCCGCCTGGACGAGGGCGACGTGCGCAGCGTCTCCGTGGCCAACCGGCTGACCGGCGCGCGCTTCTATCTGGAGGGCAAGGACGACATCCCGCGCGGCTTCTATCTGGACGACGAATCGACTTACACCACAGATTCAAGGACGCTTTATACCTGCCCTGCGGGCAGCCCGATGCATATTACCACCGACCCTGCGACGGAGTGGACCTCGGAGGAGGTCCTGTTCCCGGCCATGGCCTACAGCACCCTGCCGGACACCCGGCGCCCGGTGGTCACGGTGGTGTTGGGCGCAGCCTCCCTGGAGCAGCCCTTCACGGCCCGCGTGGCCCTGAACCAGGACCTGGAGCCGATGAAGGAATATACTTACACGCTGCAGATTTCCAAGACCTATGTCTATGTCTATTTCGCGCCGACCCTGTCCTGGGACGCCGGCGGCAACATCCAGTCCGTCGATGACGCGGAGCCCGTCTGCCTGGGCGCCGTGGAACTCACGGGCGGCTGGGACGACGGCGGCGGCGGAAGCGCACAGGGCTGGGAATAAAAGAGAATGGAGATGAGAAAACTGCTGCTATATGCTTTGTCCATCCTGGCGCTGGCCGCCTGCACCCCGTCGGAGCTGACTCCGGCCGGGCCGCAGGACCGCGCTCTCGTGGCCGTGGACCTCTCGTTGGACATCGCACCCGTCGAGGCCGGGATGCCCGCCACCAAGACCGACTGGGAGCCGGACGACCCGGCCTACGACGCAGCGCAGGCCGTCAAATCCGTCGCCATCCTGCAGTTCGAGTGGGAGGACGGCTCGGCCGCCGGCGCCCGCCTGATCTATCAGTATTTCACTGCCGACTGGGCGTCCGCCAAACCGGTGCTGGCCGCGTCGGCCCGCAAGAACACCCTCGTGGTCGTCGCCAATATCCAGGGCAAGCTGCCCGTCGTGGACGGGACGACCTACGGCGATTTCCTGGAGCGGATGAACTACAACCTGCTGGACGCCATCGACGGCCCGGGCAGCAACGGCCTCTGGTATCTGGCGCCGGACGGCGACCGCTACCTGCGGATGAGCGGCGCCAAGGAGCTGGAGCCGCCGGTGACGCCGTCTTCCGTGGGCGCCGTCACCCTGCGGCGCAACTGCGCCAAGGTGGTCGTCAAGGTCCGCAACGACGCGCCCGAGGCGGACAAGCTTGTGCTCGACGCGGTCCAGATGCGGGACGTCAACCGCAAATACTACTACCTGACGGGCGACGCTTGGAAGGATGAATATTCCACCACCACGCCCTTCCGCTTCGACGACCCGGCGCGCCCTTACGACGCCGTCCCGTATGATGCGGACGGCAAGACGAAGACGTTCACGTTCTTCCTTCCCGCCAACCTGCGGGGCGTCAGTTCCTTCGTCGGGGCGGACGACACCCGCGAGAACCAGTCCCGGAAGAGCCGCTATCCCAATCCGGGCGCGACGTGCTTCAGCATCATCGCCCGGTACGGCTGCACGGACCCTTCCGATCCGGAAAACGGCACCCCGATCGTCTATACGTATTATCTGGGCGCGAACCTGACCGACGATTTCAACCTGGCCCCCAACCGGAAATACAGCTACGAGTTTTTCCTCCCCGGCAAGGGCGGCGACAGCGACGGCCGGGTCGACGACCTGAAGGCCGTCGTCCTGCCGGACGCCAACGCCTATATGCTCCACCCGCCGAAAAGCGCAGGGCTGGAGCGGAAGTACTCCTTCCCCGTCCGCCGGGCGGCTGTGTTCTGGAATCAGGAGCCGAATGCCTCCCGGGACATCACGGTGGGATATTATGGCGGCAGCAGCGAGGAGGAATACCGCCTGTCCGAGCATTCGCAGTGGACGGCGGAGATCATCTGGAACGATGTTTTCCGTGACGGCTACCGGGTGGCGGACAGCGAGCTGCTCGAGGTGACGGAGGGCACGGGCTTCGACCCCGACCACGCCGGCAGCCAGCCGTACGTGACGGTCAAGGTCTCGAAAGGGATGTACGGCAACGCCCTGGTGGGCCTCCGGAAGGTGGCCACCGCCGGGGACAAGAGCTATGACGACATCCTCTGGAGCTGGCATCTGTGGGTGACGGACTACGACCCGGACGTGCCGGTCGCGAAGCAGGACGGGACCTACATCTACCCGGTGCCCGGCGGGGAAGTCCACCGCTACGCCGGGACGGTGTGGCAGACGACGTATGAAGATGCGTTCACGATGGACCGGAACCTGGGAGCCGTGACCCCGGTCTGGGGCGTGGCGGATTTTTTCAGCCACGGCGCCTATTACCAGTTCGGCCGCAAGGATCCCATGTATGCCAACGGCATCGGGTCCCACAACTCCCAGCGGATGGCCACGGCCGGCAATACCCATATCAGCCCGGGAAACATCCGATACGCCATCCATCACCCGACGGTGTACCTCCGGATGGACCAGGGCAGACCCTGGAACGGCCCCGGAGACAGCGATGTGTGCGATCCGAACAAGCCCTGGGCCGACCCCCGGGTCGACGATCCCGCCCGGCCCGCCGTCTGGCTGGAGCCGGGGAAGTCGGTCTACGATCCCTGCCCGCCGGGCTGGCAGATCCCGGTCGGATCGACTTATAACGATCTCTCGACGGGCGGGACCGGCGAAAACCGGCACCGGGCGTGGGATGCGCAACTCTATGGCTTCTGGTATTATCCGGAAGGATATCCCAACCGGGACGCCACCGGCGCCATCTTTTTTCCGGCCGCCGGCCACATCATCTGGAACGGAGGCTCGTATCGGTTCAGGCATACCGCCGTGAACCTGTATATGGAAAACTTCGCATTGGATGCTCAGTCGGACAGAAACCCCTTGAACTCCAGGACGAACATGAACCCCACGGGAGAGCCCGTCCGTTGCGTGAAGAAGAATCAGTAAATGAAAAGAACAAGTATCATAGCATTCCTGCTTGCGCTGGCTGCCTGCAACCCGTCGGCCCTTCGGCCGGACGGCCCGGAGCGGGGCGAAGGCGAGTCCGTGTCCGTGGCGCTCCACCTGGGCGTCGCCCCGCTGGATGCCGGCGCGCCCGACACCAAGGTCGACCGGGAGCCGGACCTGGACGGCGGCGCGGACTGGCAGGAGATCCGGAATGTGGCGCTGATGCAGTTCGAGTGGGTGGACGACGATCCCGACCACGTCCTGCAGGCGCAGCTGGTCGGCCAGAAGCAGTATTTCGACCACTGGAGCGCCACTGGCCTGGAGGTGGGTGAGAACTTCGCCCTGGTCAAGTCGGACCGGAAGAACACCGTCCTGGCGTTTGCCAATATCGCCAAGGACGACATCTCCTTCCCGGTGGGCACGACGCTGGGTTCGTTCCTGGAGGGGATGAACGCCAGCACCATCGACGGCCTTGACGACATCTGGTACACCGTCGGCGACGACCGCTATCTGCGGATGAGCGGCTCCGTGGTGCTGGACGGCGTGGATTTCGGCTCGGAGGTCGGTTCCGCTTCCAGCCCGCTGCAGCTTAAGCGCAACTGCGCGAAGGTGGTCGTCAAGGTGAAGAACGAGGCCCCGCCCGCAGAGAACCTCGTCCTGCGGAACGTCCAGCTCTGCAACGTCAACCGGAAGCTCTATTACGCCACCCAGGTGGCCGGTTTCGCCGATTTCGAGACCTACTCCCCGCGGACCCCGCTCCGCATGGACCTGCCCGTCGAGGAGATCCCGGCTGACGGCACGCTGACCTATTACATCCCGGCCAACCTGCGCGGACGGAACACGAGCGGCTCCCAGTACGACAAGAACCGCCACGCGCCGCTGGGCGCCACCTGCTTCCGCATCTATGCCACCTATGGCGCGGACGACACGCCCGTCTGCTATACGTATTACCTGGGCGCCGACCTGGTCAGCGACTTCAACGTCGAGCCCAACCGGAAGTACACCTACGAGCTCACGCTGACCCGCAAGGGCGACCCCAGCTACGATTCCCGCATCGAAGACCTGGCGGAGCAGCGGTTCGCCATCGACGCCAACTGCTATCTGCTGCACCCGCCGAAGCTGGACTGGCAAACCCGCTACTATGCCTTCCCGGTGCGCCGGGCGGCCGTCTTCTGGAATGCGCCCCATACGAACATGGGCGTCTACAATGCGGCCAGGCAGGATACGGCACCGTTTACCCTGGAAGAGACGACCGCCTGGACGACGGAAATCGTGTGGAACGAACTCTACAAAGACGGCGTCCTGGTGGACGATTTCCTGCTGACCGACAGCGGCCAGGGCTTCGACCCCGACAACACCGACCCGCCTGCCGGGCACCAGCCCTGGATCCGCGTGAAGCTGGACGCCGGCGTGAAGGGCAACGCGCTCGTCGCCGTCAAATACAACGGCTCCATCCTCTGGAGCTGGCACCTCTGGGTGACGGAGTATGACCCGGACGTGGAGATGACGCCGGCGGAGCGGACCTACATCTATGCCGTGCCCGGCGGGTCGCTGCACCGCTACAACGGCGATCTCTGGACGACGGGTGCCTACAAGGATGCGTTCATCATGGACCGGAACCTGGGCGCCATGGCGGCCATCGGGGAGTATGAGAGCCACGGATTCTATTACGCGCCCGGGCGCAAGGACCCCTTCCGCTATAGGAACTATTCCAGTGTCAAGGCGACGAAGAATGTCATCTGGGGTGTGCGGAATCCCAATACTTTCGCCTACAACGCGGGCAGCGCCTGGACTGCGTACGGTCCTTTGTTCAGCCAGGTTGAGTCCTGGTACGACCCGCGTTTCAAGATGCACGGAGGGGACTGCTGCGAGGCGGACAAGTCCATCTATGATTCCTGCCCGCCGGGCTGGCGGATGCCGCTCCGGTATACCTATCGGGACCTGGCGACGGGCAGCGGCGACGCCCGGCATCGGGAGTGGACCCTCGAACATCCGGGCGAGAACTACTATCCGGAAGGATATGAGAACGAAGCCTTCACCGGGACCATCTATTTCCCGGCGGCCGGGCAGATTTGGGCGCACAACGGCGGCGACAACCGCCACTGGGGATATCCGGCCCGGGGAATCCAGCTGCTCCAGGCCGAACAGAGTCACAATTATCTGATCGTGACGGAGGATGCCGACCTGGTGCAGTTCAACGTGGACGCCGGCTACGAAAATCCTACCGGTACGGGCATGTCCGTCCGCTGTGTCCGGCTGCGCTGATCCGGACTCCGGGAAGGTTGACACGAATCAAAATATTTCTTATCTTTGCAAAAGATACGAACGAACAAGGGTTCTGCCTCAAAGGCAGGACTCCTTTTTAGTTAACCACACCAAAAAGAAGCTATGTCTGAAGTACATTACATGAGCCAGGAAGGGCTGGATAAGCTCAAGAAAGAACTCGCCGAGGCGTTGGCTCAGCGCCCGGTCATTGCCGCGGCCATCGCGGAGGCGCGCGAGAAGGGCGACCTCTCCGAGAACGCGGAATACGAGTCGGCCCGCGAAGCGCAGGGCCTGCTCGAACTCAAGATCGCCAAGCTGCAGAACCAGGTCGTCAACGCCAAGGTGCTGGACAGCTCGCAGCTCAACTGCGACCAGGTCCAGATGCTCAATACGGTCAAAGTCGAGAACCTTGCCAACCACCGCGTGATGGAGTTCACCATCGTGGGCGAGAGCGAGGCGGATTTCTCGAAGGGCAAGCTCGCCGCCACCACCCCGATCGGCAAGGCCCTGATGGGCCACGCCAAGGGCGAGACGGTCGAGGCCAAGGTCCCGTCCGGCACGATGAAGTTCAAGATTCTCGATATCACGTTCTAAATGGCAACGATCTTTACCCGCATCGCCCAAGGCGAGATCCCGTCCTACAAGGTCGCGGAGAGCGAAGACTACTACGCCTTCCTGGACATCAGTCCGCTCGCGCTGGGGCACACCCTCGTGATCCCCAAGAAGGTGGAGGACGACTACATCTTCCACCTGGACGAATCCACCTACGCCGGCCTCTGGGCCTTCGCGCGCAAGGTGGCACAGGCCCTCAAGGCCGCCGTGCCCTGCCAGCGCGTAGGCGTGGCCGTGCTCGGGATGGAAGTCCCGCACACCCACATCCACCTCGTGCCGATGCAGACCGAGGGCGACCTTGACTTCCGCAAGACGCGCCCGACCATCACCCCCGAACAAATGGCGCAGACCGCCGCAGCAATCCTTTCCGAATATGAAAAAATGCAATAAACTTGCGGCGCTCGCCCTGGCGGCGCTCGCCCTGTCCGCCTGCGCCGACAAAGCCGGCATCCGCGGCACCCTGGCCGACGCGCCGGGCAGCACCCTTGCCGTGAAGCAGCTTGACATCAACACCTTCCGCGACCTCGATTCGATCAAGGTCGGCGCCGACGGCTCCTTCCGCTACGACGTGAAGGTGGTCAAGGGCCAGCCGGAGTTCATCTACCTCTTCTACGGTGACACCCGCATCGCCGCCCTGCTCCTCGAGAAGGGCGAGCGCGTGACCGTCGAGACCGACACGCTCGGCCGCTACACGGTGAGCGGCTCCGAGGGCTCCGCCGAGCTCGCCAAGGTGGACCGCGCCTATGCCGATTTCATCGCGAAGCTGCAGGCCCACCAGGACGAACCGACCGCGCAGACCCGCGACTACATCCAGCACTACCGCGACAATGTCAGATATGTGATGGAGCACCCGTTCTCGCTCACCACGGTCCCCGTGTTCTTCGAGCGCCTGGGCAGCGCCTCCATCTTCTCCCAGACCACCGACGCCCTCCTGTTCCGCAAGGGTGCCGACTCCCTGCTGACCGTCTATCCGGACTCCCGCTATGTCAAGGCCCTGGCCAAGGAGGCGGACCGCCGGATCAAGATCCTCCAGCTCCAGGCCCAGATCGACGACGCCGAGGAAGCTTCCTTCCCGGACATCGTGATGCCGGACATCAAGGGGGAGCGCAAGGCCCTCAGCGAGGTGGAAGCCAAGGCCATCCTGGTCCATTTCTGGGACGCCAACGACGCGGCGCAGAAGATGATCAACCTCGACGTGCTGCTGCCGCTCTACAAGGATTTCCACAACCGCGGATTCGAGATCTTCTCGATCTGCGTCACGCCCGACAAGCCCGAGTGGGCCTCCAGCGTGCTGGCGCAGAAGCTGCCCTGGATCAACGTCAACGACGGTCTGGGCGGCGCTTCCCCTGCTGTGATTACCTACAACGTCACGGCCGTGCCCAATTCCTTCCTGATCATCGACGGTGAGCTCAACACCAAGCCCATCGGCGGCCTGGAAGGTCTCCGCAAAGAACTTTCGCGCGTGCTGCGCTGAAGAATATGATTTTGACGCTGAAGATCCGGGGCCGCAGGGCTCCGGATCTTTTGTTTAGAAGAGTTTCTTGCGGCTGACCGTGGCCACGAAGTCCTTCAGGTAGAAGGGCTCGAAGTAGGCCACATCCCGGAAATTCCCGGCCCGGAACTCCTGCATCGCGGGGGCGAGCATCGCCGCGGCGCGCGGGCAGACCTGCACGAAGTGCGCGTCCGGCCCGGCGAGCGCCTCGCTACACTTGCCGGCGCCGTCGCCGATGAACAGCACGGGGCCTGCGGCGCGCTCCTGCCGGAAGCTCTCCGCGTCGACCACGCGCGGCTCCACTTCCGTGAGCCGCTGTCCCTCGGGCGTGAAGACGGCCGTGTAGACTTCCATCCGGCGTGCGTCGATCATCGGGATCACGTAGCGGCAGCCGGCGGGCAGCAGCCCGTCTGCCGTGGCCTGGGCCACCAGTACGTCGAGCGTCCCGACCGACAGGAGCGGCACGCCTGCGGCGAAGCAGACGCCCTTGGCCGTGGACACGCCCACGCGCAGGCCGGTGTAGGAACCGGGACCGGCGCTGACGCACACGGCGTCGAGGTCGGCGGCGCGGAGCCCCCTCTCTCCAAGCACCTGCTGCACGAAGGGGGCGGTCAGCACAGCATGGGCGCGCGGCTCGACGCTCTCGCGGGAGGCCGTGATGCGGCCCTCCTCGGCGAGCGCGACCGAGCAGAGCGCGGTCGAAGTCTCAATGAGCAGGATCCTGTCAGACATTTGCGGGAGCGGCGGCGGGATCGACCGCGCCGGTGATGAAGGTTTTGAGAATCGGGAAAATATGGTTGGCGAGATCCCGCAGGGTGCAGTACACCACGGAATTCTCCGTCAGCTCAGGCTTGAGGAAATGCAGGGAGCTGTTGAGCGTCTCGACGAGCAGGATGAACAGGCCGATCAGGAAAGCTACCTTGACGACACAGAAGACCATGCCGAGGATGCGGTTGACCAGGCCGAGGGAGATGACCTCCAACGCCTTGGTAATCAGCGCGGCCACCAGGTTGAGGACCAGCGCCACGGCGATGGCTATGATGCAGAAGGCGATGACCTTCAGGATGGCTGGATCCAGGGTTATGCCGCCCGCCATCCAGCCGGCCAGCGGCGTGGCGAAATGGAAGGCCGCCCAGGCGGCGATCAGGACCGCTGCCAGGTCGACGACCTCCTTGATGAAGCCCTTGGAGATACCGCTCACGATTGCCGGAACAAAACAGAGCAGAAGAATGATGTCCAGAATAGCCATATTTTTGTTTAAATGAGCAGAAATCGTTAAATTTGCCGACTAATAGCAGACGCAAAATTAGGCAAAAAATTATGACATTCAAAGAATATAACGGTCTGGACTTGGTCTCGGTGGGCAAGGAAGTGCTTGAGCGCTGGCAGAAGCGCCACGCGTTCGAACGTTCGCTTTCCTTGCGCGAAGGCGCCCCGGAGTTCATCTTCTTCGAGGGTCCGCCTTCGGCCAACGGCATGCCGGGCATCCACCACGTGATGGCCCGCTCCATCAAGGACGCAGTCTGCCGCTATAAGACGCAGGCCGGCTTCAAGGTCCGCCGCCGCGCGGGCTGGGACACCCACGGCCTGCCGGTCGAGCTGGGCGTGGAGAAGAAGCTCGGCATCACCAAGGAGGACATCGGCACCAAGATCTCCGTGGCCGAATACAACCGCACCTGCCGCGAGGAGGTGATGAAATATACCGCCGAGTGGCGCAACCTCACGGAGCGCATCGGCTACTGGGTCGACATGGACGACCCGTACATCACCTACGACAACCGCTATATCGAGACGCTCTGGTACCTGCTCAAGGACATCTACGGCAAGGGCCTGCTCTACAAGGGCAAGAGCATCCAGCCGTATTCCCCGGCCGCAGGCACGGGCCTCAGCACGCACGAGCTCAACCAGCCCGGCTGCTACCGCGACGTCAAGGACACCACCTGCACCGTGCAGTTCAAGGTGGTGGGGGAGGAGGACCTCTACATCCTCGCCTGGACCACGACGCCGTGGACCCTGGCCTCCAACACCGCCCTTTGCGTCGGCCCCAACATCGACTACGTCAAGGTCCGCTCGACCAACCCTTATACCGGCGCCCCGGCGACCTACATCGTCGCCGCCGCGCGCGTGGACGCCCTCTTCGGGCCGAAGATCCCCTTCGAGGTGCTGCCCGGCAGCGTCAAGGGCAGCGAGCTGGTGGGCCTGCGCTATGAGCAGCTCATCCCCTGGTTCCGTCCCGACGGCGACGCCTTCCGCGTGATCCCGGGCGACTACGTCACCACGGAGGACGGCACGGGCATCGTCCACATCGCGCCGACCTTCGGCGCCGACGACGCCAAGGTGGCCCGCGCCGCCGGCATCGTCCCGCTGCAGGTCATCGACCGCAACGGCGATCCGCAGGCGCAGGTGGACCTGCAGGGCCGTTTCTTCCGCCTGGAGGACCTCGACCCCGCCTACGTCTCCTCGCACGTGAGCGCCGACTACGCCGAGTGGGCCGGCCGCTACGTCAAGAACGCCTACGACAGCTCCCTTGCGCCGGACGCCCCGACCCTGGACATCGACCTCTGCGTGATGCTCAAGGCCGCCGGCAAGGCCTTCAAGATCGAGAAGCACGTCCACTCCTACCCGCACTGCTGGCGCACCGACAAGCCGGTCCTCTACTACCCGCTCGACAGCTGGTTCATCCGCACCACCGCCGTCCGCGAGCAGATGATGGCGCTCAACGAGCATATCGCCTGGAAGCCCGAGTCCACGGGCACGGGCCGCTTCGGCAAGTGGCTGGAGAACATCCAGGACTGGAACCTCAGCCGCAGCCGCTACTGGGGCACGCCGCTCCCGGTCTGGCGCAGCGAGGACGGCAAGGAAGAGATCTGCATCGGCTCCGTCAAGGAGCTCTGTGCCGAGATCGACAAGGCCGTCGCCGCCGGCTTCATGGCCTCCAACCCGCTCCGCGACCGCGGCTTCGACCCCGCGGACATGTCCAAGGAGAATTACGACAAGATCGACCTCCACCGTCCCTACGTGGACGAGATATTCCTGGTCAGCCCCACGGGCCGCAAGATGACCCGCGAGACCGACCTGATCGACGTGTGGTTCGATTCCGGCGCCATGCCGTACGCCCAGACGGGCCTGCGCGGCATCGACACCCCGGACTTCGGCAGCACGGCCGACTTCATCGCCGAAGGCGTCGACCAGACGCGCGGCTGGTTCTACACCCTGCACGCCATCCACACGATGGTCAGCGGCACGCCCGCCTTCAAGCGCGTGATCTCCAACGGCCTCGTGCTCGACAAGAAGGGCGAGAAGATGAGCAAGCGCCTCGGCAACGCCGTGGATCCGTTCCAGGCGATGGACAAATATGGCGCCGACGCCCTCCGCTGGTATATGATGACCAACGCCCAGCCCTGGGACAACCTCAAGTTCGACGAGGCCGGCGTGGAGGAAGTGCGCCGCAAGTTCTTCGGCACGCTCTACAACTCCTATTCGGTGTTCGCGCTCTACGCTAACATCGACAAGTTCGACCCGGCCGCCGCGCCGGTCGCCTATGGGCGCCGCCCGATGTTCGACCGCTGGATCATCAGCCGGCTCAACACCCTCGTCAAGGGCGTCGTGGCCGCCTACGAAGACTACGACATCACCACGGCAGGCCGCCTGGTGCAGGATTTCGTCTGCGACGACCTGTCCAACTGGTACATCCGCCTCAACAAGAAGCGCCTCTGGGGCGCCGGGATGAGCGAAGACAAGCTGTCGGCCTACCAGACACTTTACGAGGTGCTCAAGGGCGTGGCCCTGCTGGGCGCCCCGATCGCGCCGTTCTATATGGAGCGGCTCTGGCTCGACCTCGTGCCGGATGCGGACTCCGTCCACTACTGCCCGATGCCGCGCTTCGACGCCACCCTCGTGGACGAGGGCCTGGAGGAGAGCATGGGCTTCGCCCAGAAGGCCTCCTCGATGGTCCTGGCCCTGCGCAAGAAGGTCGGCATCAATGTCCGCAAGCCGCTCGCCAAGGTCCTCGTGCCCGTCATCGACGACACGGTCAAGGAGCACATCGAGCGCGTGCGCGAGATCTTCCTGACGGAAGTCAACGTCAAGCAGATCGAGTTCCTGCACGACACCACGGGCATCATCACCAAGAAGATCAAACCCAATTTCAAAACCCTCGGCAAGGCCTACGGCAAGCAGATGAAAGAAATTGCCGCCGCGTTCGGGCAGCTCTCCCAGGAGGAGATCGCCGCCATCGAGCGGGCCGAGGCGGAATATATCCTGCATCTGCCCTCCGGCGACGTCACGCTCGCCAAGGGCGATTACGAGATCCATTCCGAAGACATGCCGGGCTGGCTCGTCGCCACCGAAGGCGCGCTCACGCTCGCGCTGGACATCGTCCAGACGCCCGAGCTCGTGCGCGAAGGCCACGCCCGTGAACTCATTCATCCGATCCAGACCCTCCGCAAGGACAGCGGTTTCGAGGTCACGGACCGGATCGATACCGTCATCTATGCCGACGGCGCCGCTGCGGAGGAGATCCGCGCCGCGCTCTCGGAGTACGCGGATTACGTCGCCGCCCAGACCCTCTCGCTCTCGCTGGAGCAGCAGCCGCTCGCCGGCGCGCCCGCCGGGGCCGCGGAGGTGGAGTGGGGCGATGGCGCCATCCGGATTCTTGTCTGCAAACACACTAGCTCTAACCTTTAATAGTATGGAAAAGATTGACCAAAACGCCCAGACGGGCCAGAGAGTCCGGTATTCGGACGCCGAACTGGCCGAGTTCAAGGAAATCATCGAGGAAAAGCTCGCCAAGGCGAAGTCAGAATATAATACGCTCCGCCAGGTGGTGATGCACAACGGCACCAACGACATCGAGGACACGACCCCGTCCTTCCGCACGGTCGAGGATGACGGCGCCTTCCAGCTCTCCAAGGAGGAGGCCAGCCAGATGGCCCAGCGCCAGTACAAGTTCATCCAGAACCTGGAGGCGGCCCTGATCCGCATCGAGAACAAGAGCTACGGCGTCTGCCGCGTGACCGGCCAGCTCATCCCCAAGGAGCGCCTGCGCCTGGTCCCGCACGCCACGCTGACGGTTGAAGCCAAGGAAATGCTCGCCAAGCAGGGCAAGAACTAGGCTTATGAAACTGTCCCAGGGCAAGAAGCTTCTGTTGCTCGGCATCGCGCTCGTCGTCATTGACCAGGTGATCAAATACCTGGTCAAGACGAATATGGAACTGGGCGAGCAGATCAACGTGATCGGCCAGTGGTTCCGCCTGTGCTTCGTGGAAAACAAGGGAATGGCCTTCGGCATGTCCTTCGGCGGACAGATCGGCAAATTCCTCCTCTCGCTCTTCCGCATCGTGCTGAGCGGTTTCCTGATCTGGTGGATCCGGTCCCTGATCAAGAAGGGCACGCCGACCGGCGTGCTGGTCGGCCTGACGATGATCACGGCCGGCGCGGTCGGCAACATCATCGACTCGCTCTTCTACGGCCTGATCTGGGACTATGCCCCGTTCATGTTCGGCAAGGTGGTCGACATGTTCTTCTTCCCGATCATCCGGGACGGCGAACGCGTGATCTTCTTCAGCCCGGTGTTCAACTTCGCGGATTCCTGTGTGACCGTAGGAGCTTTCTATCTGCTTCTTTTTCATTGGCGTTTCTTCGCGAAAGACGAGAAATCCGAGAAAAAGAACTAAATTTGCAGCCCCTTTCCGGAGGTGTGGCCGAGTGGTCGATGGCGGCAGTCTTGAAAACTGTTGTACGGCAACGTACCGGGGGTTCGAATCCCTCCGCCTCCGCGCAATGCATTGCAGACGAAGGAGCTGCGCAAACGCGCAGCTTTTTTGATGGATGGGGCACCCGTTGAGAGCTCGCTCTCATAAGGGCGCCCCGTCCGGCAAAAAGAGCCGGAGGCTCGCCTTCGTCTGCACTGCTCCCGGAGAAAAAGGGAAAAGGCCCGCGCAGCGGGACTAATCCCTCCTATTATATGAATATGATACACCCCCACGGAAGTCCCGGCATGGACTTCTCCTCCCTCCGTTTCTACATCCGCAGGATGGATACCTCGGGCTATGTCAAGCCCGCGGAGGTCCCCATGTCGCGGCTGCCGCTCATCGGGTTTATCTATGTCACCTCCGGCGAAGTGCTGGTCGAGTCCGAAGGCTCGCCCTTCCTCTGCCAGGCCGGCCATCTGCTGCTGGTCCCGCCGATGTGTCCCTTCGCCACCCGCTACTACCGCGACGCGGTGGGCTATATGGGCGGTTTCCAGCCCGCGGCGCTGCCCGACAGCGCGCCGCTGCGCTTCCTGACCGCGCCGCACCACCAGGCGTTCTGGTTCGACGAAGGCGCCTTCGTGAGCGAGCTCTTCAATATGCTGGCCGAGTCGTTCGCCAAGCACGATGAGGTGTTCATCGAGAAGGGCCTCGACCTGCTCCTGTCGCGCATCAAATGGGGCGACGTCCAGTCGTTCCCGCCGGCCGTCAGCGCGTTTCTGGAGTCGGTCTTCGCCGAAGACCGGACGCCGGGCACCATCGCTTCCTACGCGGCGGAGGCCGGCATCAGCGAGAACTACCTCAGCCGCCTGGTCAAGAAGGCCACGGGCCGCAGCGTCGGGTCGTGGATCGACATCGTGCGCATTTCGCGCGCCAAGCGCCTGCTGGCGGGGACCGACACGCCGGTCATCGACGTCGCCGCCGCCGTGGGCCTGGAGGATCAGTCCTACTTTGCCCGCCTGTTCAAGAAAGAGACGGGCATGACGCCTTCTGCGTTCCGCAAGAAGATGCAAGGATAATCCTAATCCCATGCATTTCCGGACTGAAAACTACGACCGATTTTTCCGATATTTGCGAATTAATCCGGAATCACTATGAATTTCAATGGTATCATCGTCGGCGCGGCCGTTTTCTTCTCGATCGGCATCTGCCATCCCGCCGTCATCAAGATGGAATATCACCTGGGCAGGAAATGCTGGTGGATGTGGCTCGTCGCCGGCCTGCTCTTCTGCGGGCTCTCCCTGCTGATCGAGAACGACACCCTCTCCACGATCGTCGGCGGTTTCGCCTTCTCGTGCCTCTGGGGCATCGGCGAAGTGCTGATGCAGGAGAAGCGCGTGCTGCGCGGCTGGTTCCCCGAGAATCCCAAGCGCCACGATTATTACGAGAAACGGCGCAAAGAATTGCAGGGGAAATATTAATTCCTTATCTTCGTGAGGTCTAGTTGTATTACGTATAGTTAAGGTTATGACAAAGATTCAGATGACCACCCCGCTGGTGGAGATGGACGGGGACGAGATGACCCGGATCCTGTGGAAGATGATCAAGGACGAGCTGATCCTGCCGTTCGTGGACCTCAAGACAGAATACTACGACCTGGGTCTCGAGAACCGGGACCGCACCGCCGACCGCATCACGGTCGAGGCGGCCGAGGCGTGCCGCAAATACGGCGTCGGCGTCAAGTGCGCCACCATCACCCCCAACGCGCAGCGGATGACGGAATACAACCTCCATCAGATGTGGAAGAGCCCCAACGGCACCATCCGTTCCATCCTGGACGGCACGGTGTTCCGCGCGCCCATCACCATCCCTTCCATCCGCCCGGTCGTCCGCAACTGGGAGAAACCCATCACGATCGCCCGCCACGCCTATGGCGACGTCTACAAGAGCGTGGAGCTGAAGGCCGACGGCCCGGGCACGGCCCGGCTGGTCTTCGACGGCGCCGACGGCAGCCACAGCGAGGCCGTGATCCAGGAGTTCAAGGGCGCGGGCGTGATCCAGGGCATGCACAACACCGACAAGTCCATCCGCTCCTTCGCCCACGCCTGCTTCAAGTATGCCGTGGACACGCGCCAGGACCTCTGGTTCTCCACCAAGGACACGATCTCCAAGACCTACGACGCGCGCTTCCGCGAGATTTTCGACGAGGTCTATGCCGGATACAAGGCCCGCTTCGAGGAGCTGGGCATCACCTATTTCTATACGCTGATCGACGACGCGGTCGCCCGCGTCATCCGCAGCCGCGGCGGCTTCATCTGGGCCTGCAAGAACTACGACGGCGACGTGATGAGCGACATGGTCTCGACGGCGTTCGGCTCGCTCGCCATGATGACCAGCGTGCTGGTCAGTCCCGACGGCAACTACGAATACGAAGCCGCGCACGGCACGGTCACGCGCCACTACTACCGCTATCTGCAGGGCGAGGAGACCTCCACCAACCCGATGGCCACCATCTTCGCCTGGAGCGGCGCGCTGCGCCAGCGGGGCCTGAAGGACGGCCTGGCTGCGCTCACGCAGTTCGCGGACGCGCTGGAGGCGGCCTGCTTCGACACCCTCGGCGAGGGGATCGCCACGAAGGACCTCGTGAACCTGATGGAGGGCGTCACGCCGAAGGCCGTCAACTCCGCCCAGTTCATCGCCGCCATCCGGGAGCGTCTGGAGAAGCGTCTTTCCTAGAAAGAAAGGTTGCAAAGGAGAGAATAATTGTTTAATTTCGTAAGGCTAAAACGTCCACCTGTCCTTATGGAATTGAACAAGAGGCTGTAGAATCCTCACCCCGTCATGGAAAAAGACCTGTCGATTATCGTCATTACTTTTTGCATGGCCGTCTCCCTCGTCTGCGCCGGAATGCTGTGGCTGGGGCGCAAGGAGGTCCACGACCGTTCCCGTTTATTCCTTTCCATCTGCACCTTCGCCGTCGGGGGCTTTTGCGCGATCTATCTTGCGCATTCCCTGATCAGCACCCATGATCTCTCCCATGCGCTGCTGGAGCCGTATCTCGTGATCGTCGGCGTATATGTCATCACCCTGTACGTCTTCTATCCGATCGAGGTGATGCGCCCGCGCGAGCTGAAGGGCAAGTGGGTGGCGATCCTCCTGCTGCCGGCACTGTTCGTGACCTTGCCGCTGCTGTTCGGCATCCGGTTCCGCGATCTCCAGTCCCTGGCCGACCTGGCGGAGCACTGGACCGACTTCGACGTGCTGTACCGCCTCGTGTGCGTGCTGCTCGTCGTCGTGACCGCCTTCCTGCTGTTCGTCATCCCCTACAACTGGCGTGCGTCCAGCGCTGATCGCAAGTGGCTCTGGCGCGCCATCATCATCGCGCAGGGCATGGCCGTCTTCTTCTGTCTCCGCCTCTTCCTGGACAAGTCCGTCTTCACGTTCCTGCATGTCCTGTGGACCATCCTGGGGCTGCTCTATTTCACGCATTACGAACTGGTCGTGCGGATCCTGCCGCCCCAGCTGTCCCGCCCGATGCCGCCGCGGCCGACGGCCGTCTCGCAGGCCGTCAATGCGGGCGCGGCCATCGGGGATTACTGGCCGCAGATCTGCCAGGTGGTGGACGAATGGGAGATCTGGCGCAATCCGGACGCCACGGTCGAGATGGTGAGCGCCTCGATCGGGATCGGCAGGAACCAGGTCGTCCGCTGCGTCCGCGAACACACCGGGCTGTCCTTCTCCGATTTCATGAACAAGAAGCGGGTCGACTTCATGTCGGACCAGCTGCGCCGCGATCCGCGCCAGGACCACAAGCAGCTCTACTTCGAGGCCGGCTTCCGCAGCCGCCAGAAGGCCTATCACAACTTCATCCGCTTCCGCGGCAGTTCCCCTACGGAGTTCATCACCTCCTGGATCAAGTCCAAGTAGCGGTCCCTGTCTTTCTTGTTGCATTCTCAGCAGATTGCGATAAAGTGCGGAAGACGTCCCATTTCCCGGGACGTCTTCCGCAAAAAAGGCCGTTTTTGCGGTTAACCTCCAAGAATTTGGGACGTCTTCCGCACCGCCCGTCTCCATGTGGCAGTTTTGAGGCCCGAAGGGCCGAAAGGTATCCCTCACGCGCGGGATTTGGTCGCACTGCGTGCGCCCACATCCCTCGGTCACCGCGAGCAAAGCAAATCGGGGCGAGACTTCGTCTCTTTTTGCATATTGGAACGCCCTTACAAGAGCGAGCTCTTGACGGTCGCTCCAATACACAAAAACGCCGCACAATGTGCGGCGCCCCTGATTTGCTTTGCATAGCGCGGTGAGTGAGGGATTCGAACCCCCGGTACGTTGCCGTACACCTGTTTTCGAGGCAGGCTCCTTCAACCACTCGGACAACTCACCATGGTTTGGGACCACAAAGGTATAAAAAAATCTTGGACTTCCATCGCATCCGGCAAAATCCCTTGCCGGTCGGCCCGGAGCCGGTTTGGTTTTTCGGGGCAAATCGCTAAATTTGTGTAAAACCAATACAATAACCAAAATCAATCTACATTTCCGTTGGTATGACAAAAAGCACTTTCCTGCTGTCAGGCCTGTCCGTGCTGACCGCACTGGCATTCCTGGCCCTCCCGGGCCGCCTCCAGGCCCAGGATTTCCGTCTGAACGCTTCCGGCTATTTCAACCGCGACGGCGTGGACGTGATGGCTTTCAATGATTTTTACCCCGAAGGACACCAGGGCGGCATTTCCGTGCTGATGCACGGGCGCCGCGTGGCGAGCAACGGCGACATCCGTTTCGAGCCCACGCCCGGCCAGTGGCAGCCCGTCCCGAAGCAGCTCGGCCGCAAGATCGAGGGGGAGCGCATCTCCACGACGCTCTGCTTTCCGGATTCGTCCCGCCACATGACGGGCTTCAACCCCATGATCTACCCGGACGTCCAGCTGACGTACACCGTCACGCTGGAGCCGTCCGGCAAGGGCTTCCTGGTGACGGTCGACCTGGACCGACCGATTCCGGAGGTGCTGGCCGGCCGCGCGGGCTTCAATCTCGAATTCTTCCCGGGCGACCTCTTCGGCAAGCCCTGGCTGATGGATGACCGCCAGGGCATCTTCCCGCAGCAGCCGAATTCGCCGCTGCTCTCGCAGGAGAGCTATGTCTATCAGAGCGTCGGCGACTTCAAGCCGGCCCGGGCGCCGCGCGCCGACGTGGAGCACCTGATCGGCGAGGGCTACAGCCCGTACACGGCGGACGCGGTCATCGCGGCGCCGTATGCCGTCGGCAAATGCTTCACCCTCCGCCCGGACGACCCCTATACGCGGCTGACCATCCGGAGCCTGACGGATGCCGAGCTCAAGCTCTATGACGGCCGGATGAACCACAACAACGGCTGGTTCGTCCTCCGCTCGGAGCTCCCCGCCGGCGTGACCAAGGGCGCCGTGAAGTGGTATATCGAGCCGAACGTCGTGCCCGGCTGGACCAGCCCGGCGGTCGTGCAGACCTCGCAGGTGGGCTATCTGCCCGCCCAGCGCAAGGTCGCGGTCATCGAGACCGACCGGCGCGAGGCGGCGCTCGCGGAAGCGACGCTGGTGCGCTATGACGCCGACGGCGAACACGTCGTGAAGGCGTTCCCGGCCACGCCCTGGGAGGGGCAGTTCCTGCGCTATGACTATCTGAAGGTGGATTTCTCCGAGATCCGCGAAGAGGGGCTCTACCGGCTGCGCTACGGCGCGAGCGCGTCGCCCATCTTCCGGATCGCTTCCGACGTGTATGACCGCGGCGTGTGGCAGCCGGTGATCGAATACTTCCTGCCCGTGCAGATGTGCCATATGAAGGTGATGGAGAAATACCGTGTCTGGCACGACACCTGCCACATGGACGACGCCCTGATGGCGCCGGCGGGCAACCACATCGACGGCTATTCCCAGCCGGCGGACAACGGCACGCGCTTCGAGGCGCTGGAG
>JAEEGK010006206.1_pt1 | contig 28804 bp, 18 predicted proteins | sample 8958771 | NCBI WGS metagenome assembly JAEEGK01 (sample SAMN16246547, study PRJNA631951) | gut metagenome | biome: gut microbiome; feature: rumen; material: SC-attached | host: Bos | place: Iran: Karaj | collected 2018-10 | reverse complement strand
AAAAGAAATAGAAAAAAAATAAAAAGAAAATAATAAAAAAAAAAAAAAAGAAGAAGAAAAAAAAATGAATGAAAATAACAAAAAAATAGAAATAAATAATAACAATATAAAATTAGAAGAAAATATAATTATAAAAGAAAAAATAAAAGAATTAGATAAAGAAAACAATATAAATCAAATACCAATTAATAATATACCAAATGATATTTTAGATTCAAGTGTAAATTTTAAAAATAATTTAATTGCATTACAAAACGACTTTGAAAAAGATTTACAAAATCAATTAATAAAATTTATAAATTCTCATATAGTTAAATTAAAAGATAAAATGATAAAAGACACAATAGAAAAAAATAATGAATTATTAACATCATATATGAGTGATATAGAAGAAAAAAGAAAAAAGTTTTATCAAAGTCAAAATAATACAAATCCAATATTCATGAGTGTATGTGAAACAATTCATAATGGAATAAAATGTGACAATATTAATTGTAAAATGAACCCTATAAGAGGAATAAGATATAAATGTTCTATTTGTCGTAATTATAATTTATGTGAAAAATGTGAAAATAATAATCAAATTGAAAAATTTCATGATTTAACTCATGATTTTATAAGAATAAGAAAAGAAAATCACAATTATAGTTTTTCTATTATAAAAGATGATAATGATCCAGTTTATGATGTAAAAGAAACAATAAAATTTTTTTTATTTTTGAAAAATAATGGTGGTAATGATTGGCCTGAAAATACTGTTTTAAAAGCTAATAAAGATAAAGATGGATTATTAGGTGAAGATGTAAAAATTGGAAAAGTAAAGAAAGGAGAAACAAAGGATATAGAATGTGTTATAAAAAATACACTTAATTTAAAAGAAAAAACATATTATGCTTTTTATGATTTTTTTGTTGATGATAAAAAATATGGTGATACAATAGAAAAAAAAATTATAATAGAAAATAAAATTTTAGAGGTTATGAAAAAATTAAAAGAAATGGATCTGGTTCAAAATGATAAACCAGATAAAGACTTAATAAATTTGATAATTGAAAAAAAATATAATTTAGAAAATATTATAACAGAATTCTTTAATAAAAAGTAATTATAAAAATGTTAACTAAATAAATGAATAATTATTTAGAAATTATCAATAAATAGAACAAAAGGTCAAAAAATAAAAGAAAATAAAAATAAACAAATAATCTAGTAATAAATAAATTATTAAAAATAAAATTTTTTTAATAAATTTTTTTTTATTATTAAAATAAACAAAAAAATAAGAAATTTAAATATATAAAAAATTAATATATAAAACAGAAAAAAATGTCAACTCAAGACTCAAAGGAAAAAAAACAATTTAAAGTAGTATTTAACGGAACAAAAAAGGAATTAATATCCTCAGGAACAAAATTTTCAAAATTTATAAATTCATTAATCCGTCAATATGCAAATGTAAAATTTTATATAAATTTTAATAGACAGCATTAATGAAAAAAGAATTTAAATTAGATAAAATTAAACTAGCAAATATATTTATAATAGGAGAACCAAAAGCAAATTTCACTCAAGAAGAAATTGATATTTTAAAAAGATATTTTGAAGAAGGAGGAAATTTACTTATTATGCAAGGTGAAGGAGGAGATTCAAAAAATAATTCAAATTTAAATGAATTTTTAAAAGATTATGGTATTCAATTTCATTCTGATTCAGTAGTTCGAACTTCTTATTATAAATATCTTCATCCAAAAGAATGTTATATTGATACATTAAAAGTAAATCCTGATTTTTTAAGAACTATTAAAAATGTAAATAAAAAAAGAAAAATAGATTTATTAGACAATGAAAATGAAGAAGATGATGATGATTCATTATTAAAAATAGTATATCCATTTGGACAAAGTATTGACATAGATCCAAATGGAAAGAATATAGGATGTTTATTTAATAGTGGAATTATATCATATCCTTTAAATCGTCCTTTATGTGTTTGTGCAAGTTCAAAAAGTGGAAAAGGAAAACTTTGTGTATTAGGTTCAGTAAAGTTTATTGATAATGATTATATTGATAAAGAAGAAAATAGAAAAGTTATTGATGGTTTGTTAAGGTGGTTATTAGGTATAACTAATCCTGCTGTAACATTTCCATCTAAGGAAGTTTCTATAAATAATTATACATATATTCCAAATATTATTTCATTAAGTGATAAAGTGAAATCTTGTTTAGAAGAAGCCAAAGAACCTCCTAGAAACTTTAATGATTTATATGATATGAGTTTATTTAAAATTGATAATAATTTAGTTCCTGAAGCTATTGAAATGTATGATAAATTAAATGTTAAACATGAAATTTTATCTATTATTCCACCTCAGTTTGAAACTCCATTACCTCCTTTACAATTAGCTGTTTTTGATCCTATTATTAAAGATTTTCAAGTTCCAAATTTAGAATTATATGATTTAGATGAACAATTTGCAAATGAAAAAATTAAATTAGCACAAGTTACTAATAAATGCAATGATGAAGATTTAGAATATTATATTAGAGAATGCTCTGATATTTTAGGGATTAGTGGAAAAATTGATAATAAAGATGATCCTAAAGCTGTTCTTGCTTATGTAATGAAGGAACTTATTAATTATAAGAAACTCAACCAATAAGTTATTATTCGGTGATTTATAAAAAAATTTTTTTTAAAACCAATTTATAATTTTTTTGTTTTTATTATTTTATTGGATTTAGTTATTAAATAAATTGAAAAGGAATAATAAATAATAAACCTTTAATATAAGAATGAATTTATGATTATTGATTTATAAGTTAACTTCATATTTTGAGCTTTTTTAACCATATTATATATCTAACATTTTTTGTTTATTTTATACCTAAAAAAGAATAATAATATGAAAAAATAATTAAAAACCATTCAATTTAAAAAATAAAAACATTGAAAAAAATAATATGTAATAAAAAAATGGAAAACCAAGAAAAAGAACAAGACCCTAATTCTGAATCTCAAAATCCATTTATGGGAAATTATATAAAAGCATTAACTCCAGATGCTTCATTAATAGAAAAATATAATAATCAATATATATATAGTGAAAATAACTTTCAACCATATTCATTTTGTACAGGACATAAAAATTGGGGTTTTGATAAATATGGTTTTTTAACGTCTCCATCTCCAACAATATTAAAAACTTCAGAGTATCAAAAAAAACCTGATTTAACAAAAGAAGGTGTTTTAAAAGGACAAACAATAGATGAAACAAAAGGATTAGTTTTAGTAGACCCATTTATTTGCAAAAAATTCGGAGGAATTATAAAAGATTTTTTAGCTTCTCTTTTAATTTTAGCCACAGGAAAAAAAGTATCTTTAAAAGTTAGATTATTTGAACCTAAAAGTGTTTTACAAAGAGTTCCTGAATATTGGTCAACTTTACCTTCTTTTTTAACTCCTACTTATAATAAAGAAATGAATCCTATTGAAAGAATGAAATATATAATGACACTAGCAATTAGTGGATTATATTTAACTACTAATCAATTAAAACCTTTTAATCCTTTAATTTGTGAAACTTTTGAAGGAGAATTTCAAGATGATCCTTTTCATACTAAAGTTTATTGTGAACAAACTTCTAATTATCCTACTATAAGTAGATTTTATTTAGTTAATTCTGAAATTAAACTACATGGATATGTTGATTTATCAACTAAAGTTGAAAAATTTGGAATGAATTTATCTCTTTTAACTAAAGGTTATGTAAATGTTGAATATATTAAATTTGATGAATTTATTACTTATATTTTTCCTACAGTAAAAATGTTAAATGTTATTACTCAAACTGGAAGAAGTTGTTATTATAAAGATAATTTAATATTTGTTGATAAGAAAAATAAATTAAAAGGAATAATTCAATTAGGAATTGATTATTATCATATTACAAATTTTAAAGGATATATTATGGAAATGGAATATGAAGAGAATTATACAATTAATTATGATAAAGAACAATATTGGGGTTATTATTTTAAACCTGATAAATATAGAATTTTAGAAAGATGTGAAGGCTCTTGGTTAAAAGAAATTAAATTTGGTGATAAAGTTTATTGGGATATAGATAAAGATATACCTTATTGGATTAGACCTGTTGATAATCCTTTACCTAGTGATGGAAGATATAGAGAAGATTTAATTTGGTTATTTAGATCTTTTTATTTATCCAATGATCAAGAAGAAACTCAAAAATATGAAGATTTAGCACAATGTTGGAAATTAATGGTTGAAAAGTTACAAAGAGAAGAAAGAGAAATGAAAGCAAGAAAAAATAAAAAGAAAAAAGGAGGTTTACTTGGTTTAGGATTAGGTATCATTTAGTTTTTTATCTTTATATTTTATATAATTATATTTTTTTATAATTATAGCATAAAGTGAAATAATAAATTTTATTATTATATTAATAAAATACCCTAAAAACAAAATTAAAAAAACCAAAAAAACACTAAAAAATAATTAATTTAAATATAACCTAAATAATAAAAATGTCAATAAAACACAGTGAAAACTACTATGAAATTTTAGAACTTCCCAGAACATGTTCTCAAGAAGAAATAAGTGAATCATTTCGTCGTCTTTCCTTAAAATATCATCCAAAATTATCATCTCCTGAAAATTCAGCAGTAAATGAATTTAAATTTCAACAATTAGCAGAAGCATACGAAGTATTAAGTGATCCAAATAAAAAAGGAATATTTGATATATATGGAAAAGAAGGATTATATAATGGAATAGTGGATAAAAATGGAAATTTAAAAGGAGGATATAAATTCTTAGGAAACGCACATGAAATTTTTGAGAAATTTATGGGAACTTCAAATCCTTTTACTTTAGTTAGAGATGGTGAGAAAATGAATGATGAATTTGGAAGTGCTTTTGGTTCAGCTTATGGTGGTCAAAAACAATCTCCAAAAGAAAATTTACCTCCTATTAAAATTGATTTAGAATGTACTCTTGAAGAATTATATAATGGTTGTGTTAAAAATGTTAAATATAATAAAAATGTTCTAGCATTTGATCAAAGAACTACTCAAAATAAAGAAACTTCTATTGATGTTGAAATTTTCAAAGGATATGCTAAAAATACTATTATTGAATTTAAAGGAAAAGGAAATGAAGCTCCTGGAATGCAAAATTCAGATTTAATTATTTGTATTAAAGAAAAGAAAGATGATAAATTTAGAAGAGTTAATAAAAATGATTTAATATATATTCAAAAAATTACTTTAGCACAAGCTTTAAATAGTGAACCTGTTAAAATTACTACTCTTGATAATAGGAAAATTGCTATTACTATGGATGAAATTATTTCTCCTCAAACTGTTAAAATTGTTAAAGGAGAAGGAATGCCTATTTATAAAAATGATACTGATGTTAGAGATTTAAGTGTTAAGAAAGGAGATCTCTTTATTAAATTTGATATTGAATTTCCTGAATATATTGAACCTGAAAAAAAAGAAGAAATTATTAGATTGTTAAAAGAAGATGAAGAAGAATTAAAAGAAGATGAAGAGGAAAATTAAGGTTTAAAAAGGTTTTTTATTTTTAAATTAAAGATTTTTTTTATTTTTTTTTTTTTTTTGGTTTTTAAAATAATTTTTTTTGTTTTATTTTATACTTTTTTTTTATTTTTTTTTCAAAAAAAATATTGAAATAAATTTTATGATTATTATTATTGAAGAGAATGAAATAACTCCCTCATTAAAAATAAAAAATATTTTTTCATAAACATAAAAAAGATTGTTTAATAAGATTTCTATATTTTCAAAATAAACAATTTAAAAAAAATAATAAAATAATGTGTGGATGTTGCACATCAAATTCAATAAAAGAAATAAATAGAAATAATATATCATTATCTCGAATGAATACATCATTATATTTTGATAGATATTCAAAGCAAGGAGATTATAATATTAAATATGAATATATCTCTCCAATTGGAAATGGTTCATTTGGTAAAGTAAGATTATTTCGTGATCGAAAAATGAAAACAATGAAATATGCAATTAAAACAATAAAAAAAGACTTTTTTAATATTCATTCAATTGAAAATATATTAAAAGAAATTGAAATTCTTCGTTCATTAGATCATCCTAATATAGTGAAATATTTTGAAACTTATGAAGAAGATTTTTACTTACATATAGTAATGGAATATATTCCAGGGAATAATTTATTTAAAATGATATCAAATAAAAAAAAATTTCATTTCACTGAAAAAGATATAAATGAAATAATGTTATGTTTAATGAAGGCAGTATCATTTCTTCATCATAATGAAATAATTCATAGAGATATAAAACCAGAAAATATTTTATTTTCAGTTCAAGGAGAATATTCATCATTAAAATTAATAGATTTTGGTTTATCAACACATTTAAATTCAAAAAGAGAAAAATTTTGTGTTGGAACTCCTTATTATATGGCACCAGAAATGATTGATGGAAAATATTATTTTAAAAGTGATATGTGGTCAATTGGAGTAATATTATATATGTTAGTTACTGGAACTTATCCTTTTAATGGAAAAAGTAAAAATGATGTTTTTCAATTGATTAAAGAAGGTAAATATAATATGAAAAGATTAGATAAACAAAAATGTTCAATTGAACTTAAAAACTTAATTAAAAATACACTTGTTACTGACCCTAATGAAAGAATTTCTGTTGAAGAAGCTTTAAATTGTGATTGGTTTAAATTATTTGAAAGAAATTCTCCTGAAAATTTAATAATTAGTCAAGATATAATTAAAGCTTTAAAAGATTTCCAATCACATAATATATTACAAAAAGAAATATTATATTACTTTGCTAAAATATCAAATGATTCTCAAATTCATAAATTAAAACATGCTTTTTCTTTAATTGATAAAGATAATTCCGGTGAAATTGAATATGAAGAAATTCCTAAAATATTTAATGAAATGGGAATTGATGCAAGTGAAGAAGAATTAAAAAGAATTTTTATTTCTTTAGATTTTCATAATGATGGTAAAGTTAATTATTCTGAATTTATTGCTGCTACTTTATCTTCTGTTAAATTTGGTTTTGAAGAAAATCTTATTTCTGCTTTTAGATATTTTGATACTGATAATTCTGGTTTTATTACTCTTGATAGTGTAATGAAAGCATTAATACAAAATAATATTATTGTTGATAAGGAAAGTTTAGGTAAAATTTTTGAGGGTAAAAGAAATAAAGTTAATTTTTTGGAATTTAAAAAAATTTTTTATGAAAATGAAGATAATAAAAGTAGTTAATTTTAAAAGGTAATAATGTAAATTTATTGATTATAGAAATTAGTTTTTTGATTGTTTATTCTGATTTGTTTTTTTTTATAAATTTATTTGATTAAAAAATATGAATTGATGTAAAAAAAAATTTATGGTAATTATATAATTTATTGATATTAAAGTTCATATTTAATAAATATATAAAAGACATTCTTTTGTTTGAAAAAATAATCTTTTTTTCTTTAATATTAACTTGATTTAAATAAAAAAAATAACAATTAAATTAAATTTTAAATTTAATGAATTCATTTGATTTTATTAATGAAATATATAAGCAAACGAGAAAAAAGTTATACTTAACATATTTAATAACCCCTCAAGATTATAATAGAAATTTAATAACAAAGATAATTTTTCAAGATGAATTTAAATTATTATCACAATATAAAGAAATGTTACTTTATACAGACCCAAAAGAATTTTTAAAAAGATTTTATCAACTTGGAGAATGTAAAACAAAAATTAAACGTTATTGTATTTTTTACGAAGAAAATAGTAAAATTTTTCCTAATTATGTTCCACTTCCAGAAGCAAAATATATATTTAAGAATATTAAAAAAAAACAAAAAATGTTAGATAATTTAAATGAAGATGATAATGATAATAAGAAAGATAATAGCAATAATAAAATAAAAGATATTGTCTTTTCACCATCAATCATTAATTCTATTATGCTTGAAAGTTCTTCAAATACTCTTAAAACAGATAAAAGTTTGTTAAAGATAATTGATAATATATGTTTAAATGAAAATGAATCTTTTTTAAAAGATTATGAATCTATTTCTAGTAATAAGGATTTTAGTAATGAATTTATTAACTCAAATAATATTAAAATTGATTATTCATATAAAATAAGTCCATCCAGAAAAAATAATTTAAATGTTGATGAAAAATATAATAAATTGTTAAAAGATTATAAAACAGAAGGAAAAATAAATAATAAAGTAAAGAAGAAAATTAATGAAAATCAAAATAAAAAAAATTCAAAAGATAAAATTAAACAAAAATTAAATATAAAGAAAAATAATCAACAAGTAAATCATAATATTAATAAAATAATGAAAAAATTAAATTTTGGTAATGTGGTAAAAGATATTAATCTTATTAAAATGACAAATAAATTAGTAAAAGAAAAAAGTAAAAGTAAAAGTAAAAGTAAAAGTAAGAGTAAGAGTAAAAGTAAAGAATTATTAACTGAAAGAATCCATAAAACAAAAACTAACTCAATTAAATCTGTTGTAAATGAATCAAAAAAACTAAAATCCGGAATTGAAAATTATTCTTCAAAACAAAAAAGTTTCAGTATTCAAACAAAACAAGAAAGCCAATCAGCTCCAAAAACACAACATAAAAATAATATTAATCAAATAAATAAAAAATATTCTCCAAATAAACAGAATCTATCAGGACAAAAGAATAAAAATAAATATCCACAAAATTTTTATAACATTAAATCTTCTTTAAAATTCTCAAATATAAAACTTCAAAAACCAATAAATCAAAATATGATACATTTTTCAAATAATTATAATCCATTAGTAAATAATAATTATACATTATTGTTAAAACATATTCCTTCTCTTCATATAAGTATAAATAATAATGTAAAAAGTAATTCAACTTTATCAAAAAGTAAATCAAAATCACATTCAAAAAGTAAATCTCCAAGTAATGGTTCTTTAAATAAAAATATAAAACAAAACACAATAAAAAATTTTAAGAAAAATATTCAAAATTTAAATAATAATTTAAAAGCTTTAATTCAAAAAGATAATTTATTTAATAATGGAGATATTCTTCAAACGGAAAGAATAAATAAATCTGGAACAAGTCAAATAAAAGTAAATTCAAAGAAAAAATTAAATTCTCAAGGAAATTTAAATAATAATATTTTAAAAAGAAATATTCATAAAAAAATTATATCATCAGCAACTTCTTCAGAATATACAAAATTAATCCCAAAAATAGGGAAAGATTCTTTAACTAATTCATTTGGAGTAAATAAAGGAAAATTAATTAAAAATCATTATAATATAAATCATAAATTAAATGAAAATCATAGTAATAAAAAAATTCATTCCTCATCAGTTAATAAAAGTAATATTTTAGTAAGAAGTATTAATAGTATTAATTTAAATAATACTTTACAAAAAATAAATAATCCATTAATTAATTCTAGAACAGGTAGTAATTCTTCTAATAGAAAAAGTAATAAACAAATCAGTAGTAATACTAATAGTTCTAATATTGTGAAAAGAGCAGTAAAAAAAATTAAAAATTTTGAGAAAAATAAAGCAAAAAAACCCAGTCAAACCAAAGTTTCTAAATCTGTTTTAACAAATATATTGAAAAATAATGTAAATTAAAATGGTCTTATAAATTAATTTTTATATATTTGATTTTTTTAAATTTTGTTATTTAAAAAATTAATTATAATGGATTGAATCAAGTTTTTCTTGATTATTTCTATTATTATTATTACAATTATTATTATTATAAATATGGTTAACACAATTTTTATAGATATAAGAATTATGATTCAAATGTCAATATTTGATTTATAATATAATTATGATTATTTTGTTTTAAAGTATTAGAATAAATATTAATATTATTAACCATTATAATATTTTTATTTTTTAGATTATTTATACTTTTTAATTTGAATTATTACTATTTTTGAGAGAATTTTTATTTTTTGAGCATTCATTTTTAAATTCTTTACTTTACCATTATTAATATTTTTAAATTTTGAAGAATGCTCATTACTCAGTAATTTTTTTTTTTTATTTTAAAAAAAAATTTCATTTCTTTTACACATTAAAATCTCATTCTTTATTTTTCCTTTTTTCATATTCTGTATATATTTTTAATTACTTTATTTCTTATTCAAACTTTAAATTTTGAATGTCTTTCAATTAAATCAATGAAGATGTAGCTCTTAAAGAAGTTGAAGAATTTTTTCTATTTGAATGATTTTGCCAATCTTTATTTGAATAAAAATTTTAATTGACTTTTTTTTTATATGTTAATGAAGAAAGTATTTCTCTTATTAAAAAAAAATTACACTTAAAAAATATAAATCACAATTTTGATTGAGCTATGTGAAATTATAAAACTTAAATGTATTTCCTTTCTGTGTATATTATTTTATTGATAATTTTTCCAAAAAAACAAAATCAAAAATTATAAATCTCTTAAAGAATAAATTGAAATTCTAAATTTTAAAACTAAAAATTTAAACAAATAAAAAAAATTAAAAAATGTTATTCTTCCAAAATTTTTTAAAAACATTTCAAATTCTCCTAATTCTATCAAACATTCGGCAAATATCCTTTAAAAAGCAATTATTTATCCCTGGAGTAACGGTAAGTAATAGAATGGATTCTTCCTTAACAGAATTAGGATTTGAATCTCCTTCTTTAATAGGAGGATGGTATAATCTTCAAAATATTTATCCTGATTTAGATGGAGATTATTTAACAAAAATTACAACATTTGTTTCAATTTGGGAAGAGACTATTGGTTATCTTCCACCAGCAATTCAATTTTCTTTAATTAAAAGTATTAATGTTAATAATGAAAATACTAATCCTATTTTTGATAAAAATAAGTTTATTCAATTAATGAAAGAAGAAGTAGGAGATAATGGAGAAGTGAGAATTAAATTAATTTATGATAGTTTATTTAATTATGTTAAAAAAATAAATGAAAGAATACCTATTGGATTAGGATGTTTGCAAAAAGTTGCTGAACAATATGGAACTAAAAATAAGAGAAATGCTGCATTATTAGAAGCTGTAACAAAAGATATTTCTGAAATTATTGAAAAACAAACTGAAGTAATAAATCAAGAATATGAATTTATTTATGAAGTTGGTAATATTTTAAATCAAAGACTTAAATATTTATTTAATTTTAAGGTTGATGATTTTAATTTGGAAGAGGAAGATAATAATCGAAATAAACTAATTAATATTCAAAAGAAAATATTTCAATTTTCAAAAAAAGATGATATAACATCATCTTTAATGAAATTATTTAAAGTTAAAAAAGAATTTAATATGGTTCTTGCTAAAAATACTCTTTTAGCTCAAGCTAATATCGGTCAAATGGAAGGTTGTGTTGAAGATAAAGAAATAAATGAAAATGTTGGAATATCATCTTATATGGGAAGTCCAGTTCAAATGAAAAAAAGAGGTGAATATGTTGCTCATAATTTTGCAAATGGAACTAGAAGTGATGGAAAAACTCAAAATGGTTATTCACTTAATTTTGGATTTGGATTAGGAAAAGAATTAATTCCTGGAACAACTCCACATAAAAATTTAATTCCATATGAATATTATAAAAATATACAAAAATTAAAAAGTATTTCAAATGATATGATTAAAGATGATTCATTTATGATTCCTTCTGAGGAATTATCTAAAATTTTAAATGATGTTACAAGATATGATTCAAATGAACCTGGTTTAACAGAGAATCTTTTTCCGGAAGAGATTAAAAAGTTTTATTCAAAATTATCAGATAATAAGTTAAAGAATATTACAATTGTTGTTTCATATTCAAATTCAAAATATAAAAAAGAATTTTTTGGAGAAGAAGAAGAAAAAGAAGAAAAAGAAAAAGAAGAAAAAGAAGATTACACTATATATAAAGGGATATTTGGTATTTTTAATAAAGATTGGTTTATTGTAACTTATGCTAAAAAAAGTGATGGAACATTAGTATATGAAATGTCTTTAAATGATCATGAAATTAAAAATCCAGAGGATTTATTTGGAGAAACTTTAAATGCATGTTTTGGAGTAATTTATTCAGGAGGAAAAAATGATAAAGATGCATGTAGAAATGCATTTAAAAAAAAATGTGGAAATGAATTAGATTATAGATGTAAAGAAAGTGGACTCTATGATATACTTACAGAAAATCCAATTCCAAAAAATGATTTTCCTAAAGATTGTTCTGATCCATATAATAATTCATGTTTTGCTTGGGTTAATAAACATATTTTAGGTGGTGGATTAATTATTAGACCTAGTATTTTTAGTAGTTTATCTTTGATTTTACAAAGATATTCTAATAAAAATGATGATATTGATGAGACTATTCTATCAGATAAGATTGATGATGATGATGCTGAATTAACTGAATTAAGGAAATATGTCCAAAAACCTTTTGTTGATATTAATGATTTAAATGTTGCTATGAAAAAAACTGTGTTTTATCAAGTAAATCATAGTTTATATTTAAATAGAAATTTTTTTCTTTTAATAATACTTTTCCTTTTTTAGATAAATATTTAATATGAATGTAAATTAAGAAAATTTGAATATAATAAATATTAAATAAAATGGAAATAACCAATGATGGGGAAAATCCATTAATTTTAAATTCAAATAATAATAATATAAACAATAATAATATATATAATGATAATCTAAAGACTCCTTTAATAATGCCAGCTAATATATATCCTCCTCCAAATAATCAATTAATCCAAAATCAAAATATTGAAAATTTTCTTGATGATAGATATAAAAAAATAATTTTATCATCAAATAGTTTTTTTGTTTCTAGAGGACAAGGAAATTATTATCTTCAAAAAATGATGGGAGGGGACTTAAAAACAATAGATTGTTTTCCAATAATAAATGGAATAAGAACTAATGTTCCTATAATTCAAATTGAACAAAGGGATTTTGATGAATATTGTTGTTGTGATTTATGTTTTTGTTGTTATCCTCATTATAATTTATTAATGGGAATTAATTATTGTTATTTCGATGGATTAATTGCAGAAAAACAATTTTTTTCTCAATTTATTTCAGATAATAATCAATGTTGTTGTAAATCATGTTGTAAAATAAAACCAATAGTAGGAGAATATTTAGATAATAATAGAACTTCATTTGGGCAAATTATTCAAATTGATTCTCAATGTAATGGTAATTTACATATTTATGAAATTTATGATAAATATAATAAATTAGAATATTTACTGAAATATAAAACAAAATGCAAACGGTATGCAATATTGGAAGATGTAGAAGGTATTCTTGTTGGAAAAATTGAAAATATGAGTGTTTGTAAGAATTTTTTTTCTTATAATGTTACTTTTCCTCCTAATTCTTCTTTTGAAATGAGATGTTTACTTTTGAGTTTGGTTTTAAAAGTAGATATTGATTTAAAGACATAATTTTCTATTAGAAGAGTTTAATATGAATAAATTTAAATATAATATTATCAATAAAAGAGAGATAAAAAATTAAATTAAAAAAGAATAATCATAAAGATAATTAATGATAATAAATAGATTTTTAAAAATCCTGAACTTTCTATTTGATAAAAAGATGCTTTCTCTGCAGTATTTTCTAAATCAGTAATACTAGGAATAAACCATTCGCTTAAATTATCTCCTATAGTGAAATTACGTATTGTTTCATTCATTCTATATTCATTATTTTTTTGTTTTTTTTCATAATTTGATTGTGTTAATAATGAAAATCCAATAATAGCACTTGGCTTTAATGTGATATTTCCATTTAACATATATTTATAAAACCAAAATTGACATTCAGATTGATTTACTCCTTTTCTGCAAGGTTGGGGAAGAGCATTATTTTCACTATATGCAGGATTTTCTGTAAGTATATCATAGAGTCCACTTTCTTTACATCTATAATCTAATTCATTTCCACAATTTTCTTCAAATGTGTTTCGACATGCATCTTTATCATTTTTTCCTCCTGAATAAATTACTCCAAAACAAGCATTTAATGTAGATGCAAGGGTTTCAGTATCTTCTTCTATTATTTCATTGTTTATCATAATTTCTATAGATTCCTGATTATTTTTATTTACTGCTCTTAAAACCCAAAAAGTATCATTTTGGTTCTCTAAATTTGTATAACTTCCTATAATTCCATCATATTCATTAAAAGCGTCAGATGCATTACCTTCTCTTTTATATATCTCATTTACTCCTTGCTTAAGGGGATTGTCTTTATAATCATAAACTAAATCAGTATTATATTCATAATAAGAATTATTATAAGTATTTTTATCAGTCCTATAAATCAAAGTAACATTTGATTTATTTTTAGTTTGAGCAACTTCCAACGCCTTTTTTATTTTGAAATTATTATTAATCACAAAAGTTTTGTTATATAATTCATTTTTTGTCATGTTTATGTTATTAATTCTATTTAAAATTCTGTTTCCATAATTTGCTACTCCTTTAAAATAATAATTTCTAGTCATTCTAAAGAATATTGTCCTCAAAGTTTTAATTTTAATTCTATTAGGGCCATAATCAACAAAATTTAAAATAGGTTGTTGATTGTCAAATCTAATATTTCCAAATCCAAAACCAAAATCAAGGTAATATCCATTTTGAGTAAAACTACCATATCTGGTTCCATTTGCCAAATTATGAGAAACATTTTCACCATGTTTTTTTGTTATGTTATTAATTCCTGAATATGAGGATAATGCTGTATCTTCGTTTATTCCTCCATTGCAACCATCCATTGCCCCAATATTAACTTGAGCTAAAAGAATATTTTTATTCAAAAGTAAATTAAATTTTTGTTTTTCTTTTGCAAATTTCTCAAATAATGTTAAATCTAATGTTGTCATTGGAATACTATAATCAGATATATTCGAACTACTTATATGAAGTATTTCATATCTTTTATGTATTAATTGATTGTGCATATCTTCTATGAATTCTAATTCTACTTTTATCATATTATGATGAGCTTCATATATTTCTGAAAGTAATGCTTTTACTTTTGTATATAAATCAAAATTTTCTGGATTTTTTGAACCGTATTTATTTGCAACTTTAATTATTGCTCCTAATCCAATTGGAATTCGCATTTCGTTTTTTTTAACAAATTCAAAAAAGGAATTTTTAATTAATTGAAATGTAGTTAAGTTGGAAATTGATGATTTATTAAACATGAGTTTAGTATAATCATAATATGATAAAAATGCATCAACATTGAAAATAGCATTATCATTAGTTTTATGTAAAAAAGAAGATTGTTCTGCTAAAGAAAAATATTTCAAAAAATTTATCATAAGTTCCATATTATTTTTATATTCATTTATTTTATCTTTATCTTCATCACTTTTCTCCTCTTCTTTTTTCAATAGATTATCATTTCTAGTAAATTTGAATATTAAATCTTTAGATAATGCCATCATTTTTCCTCCTTCTTGTGGAAGATATCCATAATCATAATCTCTTGTTGTAAGTGTTACTCCTGGAATATATAAATGTTTTCTTAAATAGATAAACTTAATCAAATTTACAAGATAAAAAAATTTCATTAAGTAAAAATTTCTCATATTTAATCAATTTATTTATAAAAAGTTTTAAAAAAATATATTTATTCAAAAAATAAAAAATAAAATGTTAAAAAATTAAAAAAAAGAGAGCTTAAAAAGATAAACTAAATTCCAAAATTACTCATTTCTTCTTCTTCAGAATCTTTTTTTACAATATCACTCTTATGTCCATAATCAATATTATCATTATCATTTAAACAATTTTGAAATTGTGCATACATAAAATCTAATTTAGTTTTACTTGGAGTAAGAGTAGCTTCACTAGTGAATTCCCTAATAATAACAGGCTTACTTTCAGGACCACCTAATTTTTTAATTTTTGTATATTTAACTTTATCAAAAGAAAAAGTATCATTTCCAATATCTCCAATTAACTCATCTTCAAAATAAAAATCTAAACAAAAATTATTTTTTTTTCCTTTTTCTTGTGTAGCTGGAATAACAATATATTCTCCTCTTTCTAAATTAACTTCAAGTGAATTAATTTTAATATAAGAAACAGGAGTTTGGCCAATTGGATTGGAAGTAATTCTACTAAGTCTCCTATCACCAATGGTAGGAAAAACAAAGAAAATAATAGGTAAAATAACATTAGTGAATGGAAATTTCCCACCTGATAATCTTCCATCATTTTGAGTTAAAGCAATAAACATTTTAGTCTCTTTTTCAACACTAATATAAAATTGTGGATTTTCTAAAACAATATTAAAACTTCCTCCATTAGCAGGTAAACCACCTGATTCAGAAGAAGTCCATCCTGAAAAAAATCTAACTCCTAAAGTACCTTGAGGAAAAGAAATAGAGACACATACTTTATTAAATATATTTCTAAAATCACTATAACACATAATAAAAGTACCATCATTATTATCTTCACCAACATGTGGTTTTTCATTAGTTCCTCTATATTTTTCTTCAAGAATTTCATTAATCCTATCTTTATTAGCTGCAATTTCCTCTGAATCATCACACCATTTACCTTGCCATTCTTGGAAACCCCATGGATTTCTTATTCTCATTAAACGAGAACATTTTCTTTTCTTTTTACTTCTTGCTTTTGGTAATTCAAAACAATCTAATATTGCATATGCATGTCCTGATACTAAACCACTATTCCATCCTTGTATTATTACATTTTGCTCATGTTCTGATCCTGATTTACGAGGTACATCACATCCACAACCTAGCATTGATTTGTTTTTTACAAATATTTTCGCTGATGCTTTCTTACCTGATGATGTCTTATGTTTATAATCTGAATCTTCTTCTTGTTCATTTGATGAATATTTTAAAAATTTTGCCCACATTTCATCTACTTTATTTTCATCTCTTAAATCTGATTTTTCTATGAATATTTTACTTGGAGTCAATCCAGTCATATCATAAATACCTTCTTCCATACAACCAGAAACTAAATATTGATAAGCTCCATGTATTTTAGCATAAGCTTTTTCAATTAAACTAACCCAAAATTCATTTTGTAATTTACAATGTCCAAAATAAGGTTTTAAAGGAATACCTTCCATAGCAACTTTAATACAAGGAATTCTATCATCAATGATAACATATCTCCATGCGAAATTTTTAAAAAATCTCATACAAAAAATTCCTTTACTTCTAAAACAATGAAAAATAGGAGGATAAACACCAGTACTTAACATAGTATTTTCTTCATCATCAATAATACCATCATCTAAAATATGTTCATTAAATTCACCTCTAAGTAAATAATCTTTAGTAGCTAAAACACTTAAAGCAGAAATAAACCAACAATCACCTAAACCTCCTTGACAAACATCATTAGATTCAGCACCATCATCAAAAAATTTTGCTTCAGGATTAATTTTTGATATTGGATACCATTCTAAATTATAAAATGGAATTAAAGAACCTCCTTGAACACCTATTAAAGATTCTTTATGTGATCGTCCTCCATCATCTGGAACTGAACCAAATTCTTTATCTATAAATTTACCATCTGGAGGAAGAGAATTAAATATTTCTTCACAACGTTTTATTGCTGCTGATTCATTGTTTAATATTGTTGTATATTTTTTATTGTTGTTTACAAAGTAATCTTCTTCTTTTATTTTATACTCAAAACCAGAATAATTTGTTGTTCCTACTTTATTTATAAATTTATCAAATTTCTCTTTTTTTTCTTGTTTCTTTTCTACTTTTTCTTCTTTTCTTTTTTTAATTGATTCTTCATCTTCTTCTTCATTATTATATATTATATCATCATCTTCTTCTTCATCATACTCATTCATATATTTATTTTGGGTTTTTATACTTTTTTTTGTTGCAAATAAATCATGCATTTTCTTCTTTGCTTTACGAACTTCTTTTGGATTATTTGAATCAATTGTTATTTTTGATTCATTTGTTATTGTATTATTATCATTTATTTTATTTTCTTTTGTATTTTTTGATTGTTTTTTTATAGATTTTTTAGTTTCTTTTACATCATTATAATCATCTAATTCATCATAATCTTCTAAATTTCTATAATATTTTCTTGTCTTTTCTTTTATTTCTTCTTCATCTGTTTCACTTAAATCTATGTTATCTAATCCGTTTATCTCTATTTTTTTATTTTCTTTTATGTTTTTTTTTGTCGTTTTTTTTTGATTTTTTGATAAATTTTTTTTTAACTCTTCATTATATCTTTCTTTTTTTTTTGGTTGAATATAAAAATTATCCTCATCTTCTTCTTCTTCTTCATCATCATTATAATAATCATTTGTTTTTTTAATATTTTTATTTTGCTTTGATTTTTTATTTGTATTAATATAATTTGATTCATCTTCTTCTTCTTCTTCTTCTTCATCATCATTATAATAATTATTTGTTTTTTTAATATTTTTATTTTGCTTTGATTTTTTATTTGTATTAATATAATTTGATTCATCTTCTTCTTCTTCTTCATCATCATTATAATAATTGTTATAATGAGATTTTTGATTTGTGTTTGTTTTTTTATTTTTTTTATTTGTTTTATTTGTTGTTTTATTTGTTGTTTTATTAGTTTTTTTATTTATTTTAGAAATATTATTTTTTGTTTTTGGTTTATAATAATTTTCTTCTTCTTCTTCTTCATCATCATCATAATTTTTAACTTGCTTTTTAACTTGTTTTTTAGGAACTATTTTATTCTTAGAAATATTTTTTTTAGAAGATACCTTATTTTTATTATTTGCTGTTTTTTTAGGTTGATATTCATTTTCATAATCATCTTCATCATCATCATTATAATTATTTTGATTTAGATATCTTGGGATTTTCATTTTTGATTTTTGTTGATTTAATAATTCTTGTTCAAAATCTCCAGGATCTTCTTCATAATCATCAATATCATCATTTTCATTATCATAATCATCATATACTAATTGAACTTTTTTTTTTATTACTTTTTTTGGAGGATTTGATGGAATTTTTTCATAAGTGTTTGACATTTTTTAATTACTTTTTTATTGAGAAATCATTATCAAATTATTTTATAATTTTTAAGTTTTAAAAAAATAATTAATTAATATGAAATAAAAAAAATAATTACTTTTTCTCTTTTATTATTAACTAATATCATTTCTTATAATTTTTCTTAATCAGTATTTTCAAATTGAATTTATTGTAATATGATATTTCAAAATAAAACTTATTTACTTCTAATTAAACAACAATTGAATAAAATACAATTTCTTGAATTATACAATTTAACAAAATAAAAGTTAAAATCTATAAATCATTAATTGCCAAATCATTATATTTTACCTAATATTTTATATGAAATGATATTTATTAGTAAATTAATTTTATAAATTATTCATATTATATATAAAATTATTTAGATTTATGAAATGGAGGTCATAATTTAATACCAATTCATTCTATTTGATTTCATAAAACTTCAAATAAGAGATTTATATAAATTTAATTATGTAATACTTATGATTATATATTAGAAATTTAAGAAATTATCCTTCTCAAATTTTACTTAATTCATATAAATCTCAAGGAGAAGTTTTTTTTGATTAAAATAATAATTTTTATAAATAATTATTCTGATATAAATTTGAATTATAAATGCTTGATTTTTTAATTAATAAGAAAATGATTTTATTGAAGAATATATACTTAATATATAATTTCAAAAATTAAAAACTTTTAAAAGATAATTTAAAAGATAAAAAATTATATTATAAATGAATTATCACTTATATCAGAAAAAAGTATTATTTGTTTTGAAATATAAAGAAAATGATATTCATAAAGAAAAAAAAAATTATTAATATTTTTTTGAACCAATTTCAAAATTCTTAAAATTTTTTAATTCCAATTTTTAAAATAAAAACTATTAAATTAATTTTTGTAATTCATCATACTTGGAATTATAAACTTCAGCATCTAATTCAGGATTTTGTTTAATCCATTTTATAATTTCATCAGCTTTATTAACAGCTTTATTATTATTAGGATATTTTTTCTTAATATCAAAAGCAAATTCTTGTAATTTAGTTTTAGCTTGAACATCTTTTTTTCTTTTTAAATCATAACTTTCATATTTTTTAGCATCTTCTATTAATCTTTGAATATCTTCTTCACTTAATCTATCTTTTAAATTATCAATTTTAATTGATTTTTCATTCCCACCTTGTCCTTTTTCAACAGCAGTAACAGTTAAAATAGCATTAATATCAACTTCGAAAGTAATAGAAGCTTTAACAGTACCTTTGGGACCTCTTGTAGCTAATGGCAAAGTAAAATTACCTAATAATTGATTATCTGCGCAAAATTTTCTTTCTCCTTGTACAATTTTAACTCCCATTGATTTTTGCTCATCAACGACAGTAAAATATTCTTGAGTTTCCTTACAAGGAACTGTAGTATTTTTTGGTATAATAACACTCATAACATCATCAGTTACATCAGTACCTAAAGATAATGGAGTTATATCTAATAATATTAATTTTTCTAATCCATCATCTTCAACATTATTCATTATTGCTGCTTGTATTGCTGCTCCTATTGCTACTGCTTCGTCAGCATTTATTTGCTTATTTACTACTTTTTCTCCAAAAACATTTTTCACTATTTCTTGTACTTTTGGAATTCTTGTAGAACCTCCAACTAAAACAACATCACTTATTTGCTCTTTTTTCAGTTTAGCATCTTTTAAAGCAGTATTTAAAGGCTCTTGTAATTTTTTAAATAAATCAGTACATTTATCTTCAAAATCAGGTCTAGTAATAGTTAAATTTAAATCTTCTCCACCATATAAAGAATCTAAATCAATATTAACTTCAACAGATGAAGATAAACTTCTTTTAGCTTTTTCACATTCAACTTTAAGTCTTCTATAAGCTTTTTGTCCTTTAGCATCATTCATTTTTTTTCTAATATCAATATTATATTTTTCCATAAAAGCATCACAACAAATATTACAAAGAACATTATCAAAATCTTCTCCTCCTAAATGAGTATCTCCACAAGTAGTTCTAACTTCTAACAAATTACGATCAAAAGATAATATAGAAACATCAAAAGTACTACCTAAATCAAATATAAGTATATTACAATTTTTATTTTTATGTTCTATTCCATAAGCCAGAGCAGCAGCAGTAGGTTCATTAATAATTTTTAACACATTTAATCCTGCAATTCTTCCTGCATCTTTTGTTGCTTGTATTTGAGAATCATTAAAATTAGCAGGTACAGTAATAACTGCATCAACTACCTCTTTACCTAAATAATCTTTTGCTGTTTGTTTTAACTTCTGTAATACCATTGATGATATTTCTTCAGGATAAAAAGTTTTAACTTCATTCAAATAATTTACTTGAATTTTTGGTTTTCCAGTTTGAGGACATTTTACTACTTTAAAAGGCCAATGTTTCATATCATCTTGAACTATTTTATCATCAAATAAACGACCTATTAATCTTTTAGCATCATAAACTGTATTTTTGATATTTCTATAGATTTGATTTATTGCTGCTTTTCCTATTAAACGTTCCTTATTTGTGAAAGAAACTACTGAAGGTGTTGTTAGTTCTCCTACTTCATTTGGAATTACTACTACTTTATTATTCTTCCATACAGCCACACTTGAATATGTTGTTCCTAAATCAATTCCTATTGCTATATTTTCTTTTTCTTTTTCCATATTTTATAATTTAATATATTTTTCATTTTTTTATTTTATGTTTAATAAAAAGGTTTTTTTTAAAAAATAATATTCAAAACTATAGTTTACTTTTTTCATATAAATTAATTTATCTTTTTTAATACATTATTGTTTCAACAATCAACTTCTTCTTTTATGTTAAATTTTTGAAAATTTTGAAATGAAAAAATTTTCTTCTGAATTTAAACTTGTTTCAATGCTTTTACTTTCTATTTCATTTTAATTCTTTTTATTTTCATTTTTAGGTTCTGTTGTCATAAATAATAAATAAAATTATTTCCTATTTCATCAAATAATTTAACATAATTATCACCTTCTTTTTTCTTTAATTTTTCAAGTAAACTCTTATAACATGGTGATTACAAGTATTCCATAGATAATTCTTTATATTTCATTTTTATTTATAAGTATATTAATAATTATTTTACTAAATTAAACGAAACAATGTTTAATTTACAAAAATATTAACTTTATTCAATCTTTAATTAAAGGGTATTATCAAATAATTATTTCTAAAAAAAGACAAAAAAATTTTTTTTAAAATTATTTGGCTTTTTTTGAATTATTATGATTTAAAAAATTGAAATATAATTTAAAATATTTAATTTATTATTTAAAAACTTAAAAAAATGTTAAGAAGATATTAATATTCAGTTTCTTTAGAAGGAAAAGCATAAATTTCTAATTCAGAAGTTTGACCTATTTTAATTTCAATTTGTTTTTTAGGTAATAAAAATGGAGTTTTTTGTTCTTGTGAATTAGGATCTTTCTTTGCTGGTTTTTTATCCTTTGCTTTGGGATCAGCATTAGCATAGTTGATTGGCTTTGGAAAGGTAATTTAAAACCTAAATTATCGAAATTCATAGAACTTAAGAAATATAAATAAAAGTTAAATCAAATTTACCATTATTTATGAATTTAATAGTTCTATAATTTATAGATTTATATTTTTCTATTTCTCTATTTTGCTCACTTGTTATTAAAATATAAACAAAATCTTCTTCTAATTTTTTATTAAGTCCTCTTTCATTTATAGTTCCTGCTTTTTTTCTTGGTGTTATCATAGTGATTGAAGTATAATCACTTAAAATTATGAAAAAGAATCTGAAGAAGGAAATTCAGATGTTTATGCTAAATTAGATTAATATATTAAAAAGGATAATAAAAACATAGATTTACAAAAAGCAGAAGAAAATAATCAAAATAGCATTAAGATAGAAAAAACCAAGTGGATTAAATGGCTTAGGAAATTTATATTATAATAGTAATGCTTCTATTGCAGTTGAATATTTTAAAAAAATGCTTTAAATGTTAACTTAGGAGCTTTAAATGATTTAGGAATTTGTTATGAATATGGAAAAGGAGTTGAACACAATTATTTTAAAGCTTTAGAATATTATAAAAAATTTTCTGATAAATATTATCTTCATGATTAATTAAGCTATTTTATTAATTAATTAAATATAAAAATTAATAAAACTGATAATTTGACAAAAGCATATCATCTATTAAATTCATATTTAATTTATGATAAAATGAATCCTGAAGTGCATTATTTGTTACAATTAATATTATAATGTTCTTTCATTTTTTATAATATTTTTGAGCTTCATTCAATAATATTTTCTATTATTTCTGGTTGTTAATTTCTTCTCTTCTTCTTTTGTTTTCTTCATGTATATCCCTTAGATGTTCTTTTTCTTCTTCATCTTCATCTTCTTGTTTTATTAATTCTTAATTTGAATAATTTCTTCTTTAATCAGTTTTTCTTTGTTCTTTTTTCACTTGTTTTTTTTGTTTGTTTTGTTTCTTTTTATTTACAAATCATTTTTTAAATATTTTTTTATTTTTTAATTACTCAGTTTTAAAAAATCATTCAAAAAAAAATTTAAAAAACTATAACATTGAAAAAATAAAAACTAATTTAAAAATCGACAAAAAAAAAATAAATGAAAAAATTATTAAATGTATTTAAAAAATAAAATATCATATCAAAAAAAGCCAAAAAAGTATTATTTACATATGCAAAAGGAATAGAAGAATCAGAATTTCAATCTCAATTTGAAATATTAAAAAGAGCTATTTAATTTTAAAAAAATGAATGTGCCAATCCCCATTCATATACTATTTTATTAAATATTAAATTAATTATTAATAAAAAAATATATATATTTAAAATAGTTTTCTTAAATAATAATTTAATGAGAAAATCAGAAATTTACACAGAAATAATTTCTAAAATTGAAATACAAATAAATAACACTTTATTCTATATGCCAGGAGAAAACATAAACGGAATAATAAAATTATATCCAGAAATTAAATTAAATATAAAAAACAATTTACTTCATTTCAATTTAAAACTATTACAATATGAATTTTGGGAATATTCAAATATAGAAATTGAAGAACTCAAAAATATATATAAAACAGAAATTACTTCAGAAACTATAGAATATAAAATAGAAGAAAAAGAATCAAATAAAGAAGAAAAAGTAAAATTCAGTAATTTTTCAATAATTGAATTTGAAAAAGAAGAAAAAGAAATATTAATTCCTTTTGAATTTAAAATAAATAAAAATGACAAAAATTTATTACCTACTTTTCAATATGAAACCGAACAATATTTTTTAGGAATAAGACATATATTAACAGTTGAATGTTTAGAATATAATTCAATTAATTACACAGGAATATTTATTGGAAAAAATAAAAATAAGAATTTTATAAAAAAAAAAGAAATATTAGAAAATTATAAAATTGGAAATGGCACATTAGAAGTTAAACTCTCAATTCCAAAACAAACATATTATTTCGGTGAAGAAGTAAAATTTAATTTTGAAAGTAATTCACATTTATTATATAAAAAAGTTACTCAAATAGAGCAAAATTTATATAGGAAAATAGAATGGAAAGGAACATTTAAAAATTCTTTATTAGATAAAACAAATTATCTAAACAATAATTTTGAATATAATAAAAATGAATATGGAATATTTTCAAAATTATCATCACCTTTTATACCATTAGTCACAGGAATTGCAGGATATGGAATTGGATCAATGATAGGAAATATTTTTGGTGTTTTTGGTTTATATAAAGGTTTAAAAAAAGGATTTAAAACACAATATAAAATTATGAGAGAAATTATGAATGCTAATCCTAAAGAAAATGAATTTAAATATGATGTTTCTGTAAATCCTTTAAATCCTTTAAATAATGAAGAAAGTGAAAGTGATAAAAATAATGATAATGATAATGATATTAAAGATGAAATGAGTAAATTTGTTTATTTTAAAGATAAAAAAATTATTGGATTTATTAAATTTATAGATAATATTACTCCTCCGGTTAATGGATATTATTTTAAATGTCAATATAATGTTAAAATTATTATTCATATTGCTGGAGTCATTTTAGATCAAGATAAAATTTTTAAAAGTGAAATTGATTTTTTTGATGGAGAAGAATATATTCAAAAAATGAAGACATTATTATCTGTGAATTCATAAAATAGATAATTTTTAAGAAATAAATTTTTATTTGTTATTCTATCATTTTATTTTAATTGAATTTTTTTATTAATTCATTTTAATTTTAAAAAATTGGGAAATAATATTATATATTTATGAATTTTATCTTTAGAATTCATTTTTAAATAAATTATATTATTTTTATCCCAAATTTTCCTTATTCATTTATTTCTTTATTCTAAATTAATTTCTTTTCTTTTGAAGATAGTTTATCTAATAAAGGGAAAAAATGTTAAAATGAAAATAATAATATTCAATATGAAAATGATAATATAAATTATAATAAAAGAAAAACTAAAAAGAAAAGTATAATAAAAAATAATAAAATAATTTATATAAAGATTTAGTTGATCATTTAATCAAAAATCAAGAAATACTAAATGATTTAAAAGAAACTGAAAAACATATAGATTTAAGAAAATATTTAAACAATAAAAAAAAAAGAGTTAGAAACTTTATTAAAAAAAATATATAATTCTCCAACAATTTCAAAAGCATTATTAACATATGATAAAAATCAAAGAAAAACACAGTTATTATTAATACAAAAAGAAAAAAGAGATAAACTATTTAAAAGTTCTTTGAAAAAATTAAAAGATATAAGAAACGATATTAATAATAATTATATAATAAAAGATATAAAAGATAGTCTTGAAAGTATGTGTATAATAGGAAATGTGATATATGAAAATATTTTAGAAGAAAAAGAAAAAAATCCAGAAAAATTTATTCCTATTAATGAAGCAATTAAATACAAAAAAAAAGATCCTTTTTTTTGTCTTGGATTATTAGCACAAAATTTGGAAGAGCAAAGAATAATGACTGTAATAAAAAAAGAAAAAAATCAACAGAAGAAGAAAAAGATTTAAGTATATCTATTTTAGATTTTATTGCTAATGGAATGATAAATAAAACAAAATTTGATTTACATTTTGATTTTGGAGAAGAAAGAAATGAACAATTATTATTTAATGAATATGAACAAAAAAAATTTAAAGATTTAATTGTAGAAAAAATATCTAAAAAATTCATAATTTCCAAAGAAAATTTAATTTTAACAAATCCACAAAGAGGAAGTTTTAAAATAAGTCTATTTCAAATGGAAGATTTTAACAAATTATCTTTAAAACAACTAAAATTTTTATTTAAAATGGATCCTACCCTTTGTAAAATAAAACAAATTCAAGAAGATTTAATTTTTAAAGCATGTAAATTAACTAAAAATATGTTAGATGCAAAAGGTAATAGGAGAAAAAAGAGGAGGATATTCATATCGTCCTCCCTTAGGATGGATAGGATATGGATTAAATGTTATTGGAAACTATGACAATGGAAATAATGATTGGCTTGCTTATAATGATAATAAAAATGAATGGGCTGTGGCTTACCATGGAGTAGGCTTTGGAGGAAAAGCTAAAAATGTAGCAGAAGCTATTCATATGATTATTGAAGGAGATAACATTAATACAAAAAATAATGAAAAAGTATTCTTAATTCCAGGAAGTGGTCAAGCGCATAAAAAATGCCAAAATGTTAATAGCATTAATAAAGATAAATTAGTTGGAATTGGAGTCTATTGTAGTCCCAATCCAAAAGTTATGGATACTTATGCTAAAAATTATAATGGGTATAAAATGGCATTAATGCTTAGAGTTAAACCACATAGAATAAGATATTGTAATTGTATATGTGAGAATGAAAAAAGCACTTATTGGGTTTTGAATGGAAAAAGTAATGAAATGAGACCTTATAGAATATTGGTCAAGGAAATAAATAAATGAAATATTTAATGGCTGGTTATTTAAGTAGGTGATTTAAATATATAATTAATATATTGGTTATTTTTTTTACCATATTATATTTTTTATTTTTATTGAATTGAATATATATTTTTAACTTATTATTTAGTATTAAATAAATTAATTATTCATATATTACCTCTCTTAATGTAAATTTTCCAAAATTTTTCTATCCTCAAAAATAATTTGAAATTTCCGTGTTATTGTTTCTTCAATTTATTTAAGCATAAATTGTTTATGATTCAGAAACAATTTTGTTATATGTTTTATATAAAAAATATGTATAAAATCATGATTCAATTAGAAATATTAGAAAAATTATGAAGATGAATCATGGGAAGATTAATATTAAATTTATGAAGATAATATAAATAATAAAGAAAAAATCAGGAAAACTTTTATTATTTAATAAATACTCCAGAAAATATTTCCAATTGTTTTTTTCAAAAAATGTTTTTGTGATATAATAGTTGTTCAATCAAATGAATTTTAAATTTAAATGAAACAAAAAAAAACTTTTATTGGATTGAGTGAATATCAAACTTATAATTTAATTACTTTTCATAATTCTTTACTAAATGAATATATAAAATAAAATAATTCATAATATAAAAATTTAAATTATTATACTACAATTTCTGTTTTTCAACATAAAAATATGATTATTAATGTAAATACAATGCCTTTAGATCATTAATTTGAGGATGAATATGATAAATTGTGAATTCTATTATCTTCTTAGGATGAATTATTAAAATATGATAATAATAATTTAATATACGAATTTTTAATATAAATATTAATAAAAAATTATTTTTTGTCAAAAAGAATTTTATTGTTATTTTTATTTTTATATTATGATTGATTTTTAAATATATATTCATTTATAAAATAATGATTAAAATCTTAGTTTTAAACAACCTTTAATTTCAAAAAGAATCACCTTCAACATAAAAATATTATATAAAAAATATTTATTGATTTCTAATAGAAGATTAAACATAAATTAAAAAAAAATAAAAAATATTTCAAAAGAAAATATGTCAGCACCTTCAAATTAAAGTAAAATAAGTATTCCAACTTTAAACATCAATAAAACAACTCTATTAAATAAAACTAATAAAATTAAAAAAAAAATAAACTTTCTTTCTTTCACTCAAAGAATTAATAAAAGTCATTCAAAAGAAAAAAAGAAGATATTAAAAAATTAAAAAACATGTTAAAAATTTAAAGTTATATATAAGAGTAAATTCTCAATAATGAATTCATCAAAATCAAAAAATTTATTTTAAGGAAAACACATTTAAAAAATTCAACCTTATCAAATTTTATTTAAAGTATAAATAAACAGATGGAACAACATCAATAAATAATATTTCAAAAAGTAGAAGAAGATTTAATTTTAAAATGAGAAAAAAACAAAATATATTATATTGAATAAATCAAAGTCAATTGAAATTATACAAATTGGAAAAAATAATAATAATATAAATAAAAAATGATTATCTCCAAAAAAAAAAGACTATAATAGAAAAAGAAGAAAAAAAAAAAATAAATAAAAATGATAAGATG